>Ga0123355_10001586_pt1 | contig 31702 bp, 21 predicted proteins | sample TergutEmb28metaG_3_FD_89872 | JGI IMG/M metagenome (GOLD analysis project Ga0123355, IMG submission 89872) | Embiratermes neotenicus P1 segment gut microbial communities from Petit-Saut dam, French Guiana - Emb289 P1 | ecosystem: Host-associated > Arthropoda: Insects > Digestive system > Gut ...
ATGAAAACGCTTATTGATCAGTGGACTTTGCAAGCGTCGGGTTTCTCGGAAAAGTCTGCTAAGGCCCTTAAAAGACACAAGGCGATCAAGGATATGGTCAAAGGCAAGGGGATTACTTATGTTGATGCCGCCTTGATTTATGACAAAGAAGAAAAAAGACGAAAAGGTATAAATATTGAAATAACCAGCGAAGAAGAAAAAAGACAAAAAGAATTAAAAGGGGAAATAAAAGAAAAAAAGGAAAAGCATCTTGAAACGGCCGAGTATATAAAACTGGCATCAATATTTATGGCGGCCGATGTCAAGACGATAGGGGAAGATGAAGAACTTGATGTTGAGGGATTGGAAGATGCAAAAATAGTTACAGCACTTTCAGAAGAAATAATCGATAAAATTGAAACATATTACAAACCAAAGGAAATCGAAAAAATGATTGATAATGTTGGTGTTGACACGGAGCAATGTGTGGAAGGTATTATTGAGGCAATCGAAGGTCAAATCGAAATGGATCAAAATGGAAAAATGATTTCAACAAGTGATGGCGATGTTCCAGTATGGAGAAATGGTGGCGAGTTTTTCAGGAATTTACCAGGCGGTCAATATGAAGAAATATATAACAAATACCTGGGTATCGGTCAAGTCGTCGGTGAATGTCTTCGAACGGAAAATCCAACCAAAGAATTCATGAAGAAAAAAGATGAAATTCGAAAAACATTGATTGCGACAATTAAAAAGGCTGAGGAACTAGAGAAAAACAAGGGCAAAGTGAAAAGTAACCAAGAGGTGCAGCAAGAACTTGAGGACGTTGATTAAATCAAATCACCGCAACGTTTGTGATTGTGGTGTTCATGGCATGCACAACGTTCGATTCTTTCAAGTTGTTTTTCACGTTTTTCTTCGCGGCGTTCCTCGCGACGTTCATGTCTGCATGGGTCACAACATTCGCATTCACGTCCAATTGCACGTCTGAATCTTTCACAGGGGTTATTACATGGATTACATGGGTTGCATGGGTTGCATGGGTTGCATGGGTTGTAACACGAATTGTAATATGGGTTGTAAAATCCCGGGTAACCACCGCCACCGCCAACACCGTGGTCGGGAACAAAGACGATGTCAGAACGACCCCTTGGGTAATTATGATAATTATGGTGTTCTTCGCCGCGGAATTCGCCTTTTAACAGCAAGAATAAAATAAGCAAGATGCTTGTATTATTTGCCAGGTTCATCTCGGTGTTATTGGCATAAAGACCAAGACCAATCAACGCCGGAACAATTAGTTCACTTCCTTTAATCATTTTCGCCTCCTTGATTTATTGTGATTATTTATGTGTTATCGTCTTGAAGTGTTACTTGTGGGGAACAGCGGCAGTTCGAAAAAGTTCTTGCATGCATCATGATGGTAAAGCACAGCACAAGGTGTGGGTGCAAAGCCATATACTGGAATCAAAAGATCGGTTTCGGCGATTACTTTTAAGCTTGTTGTTATGCAAATTGTTGCGGTTGCCGTTTGGGAAACGGCGTCAATGGTGCCTGTGGTTGATTGGACTCCGCATGTGGACGAAATCTCGAACGGGAAAATGCTCTCACGCGGGACAAACATCACGACGTCATAGTCGGATATGCATTGACTTGTCGCCGTGTGTCGGATGCGTTGTGCGTCCTCGAATTCGACACTTAGAGGGATTGTCAGCTTGCATTGAACCCGGGCAAAAGTTGGGCGTTCCGGAACGCGTGTGATCTTAAGGTCTGACATTGTTGGGACAGGGGACATGGTTACGGCCTCGACAAACGTTATTGGCTCGACGTCTCGTGGAATATTTGCAAGCAGTAACGTTACGCCCTCGTTCGTGTCTTTGCACAATGCACTGTCAAGAACTCGCCGGGACGAGATCGCTACCCGATGACAAAGCCCTTTGCATGGGTCACCAACAATTGGACCCGGCCTGTCCCTTACATTTGCTTGGAAAAATGACATGTCCTTATATATGATTCAAGTAATAGAGATTGTCAATATTGCACATATTGGCGTCATGAAGAAAAAATCAAAACAAAGAATTAAACGCGTGGCGGTAATTACAACCGTCTTGTTAATAGTAGGACTTATGGTCGGTGGGGCGTTGCTTGGGACCCTTGGGTCTATGCCAACACAAAAGGTCAAGGCGATGACCTCGGCCCGTGCGATGATAACATTAGAGGCATCAACAGGCAGAGTCCTGTTTAGTCATAACGAGCACGAACGCCTGGCGGTTGCGTCGACAACAAAGATAGTAACTGCTATAACTGTTATAGAAAATGTTGATAATCTTGACCAAGAGGTAAGGGTAAGTGACAAGGCAATCGGTATCGAAGGGACAAGTATCTATATTCAAAAAGGTGAAACATTAAGTGTTCGCGAGTTGTTGCTTGGGTTAATGTTGCGAAGTGGTAACGATTGTGCAACCGCACTTGCAATTCACGTTTCGGGCTCGGTTGAAAAATTTGCCGAACTAATGAACAAAACCGCTTGGGACGCGGGGGCACGGAATTCAAGCTTTAAAAATCCGCATGGCCTGGACGAGGAAGGGCATCTTACGACTGCGTACGATTTGGGAATGATAAGTGCATATTCGATGCAAAATGAAACGTTTCGTGAAATTGTCGCGACAAAGGATACGCGTATAGAGGGCGAAATTGGGACTGAGACAAATCCACGTAGTATAGCGAATAAAAACCGCCTGTTAAGGAGTAACTCTGACGTCGTTGGAATTAAAACAGGATTCACGTCCAAGGCGGGGCGATGCTATGTTGGGGCGATGGATGACAAAGGTATGACGGTTATTTGCGTTGTCTTGAACTGTGGCCCTATGTTCGAGGAGGCCCAAAGCCTTATGTCAAGAGCTTTGAAAGAGTTTTACATGTTCAAGGTTCTTGATCACACAAAGGTCCAAACACCGACTCATTTATCTCCATCAGGTGTTTCACAAGCGATGATAGAAAAAGATGTTCATTACCCAATCCGTCCGGGCGAGGAAAACAATTTTGAAATCACGATTAACGAGCATCATGTCGTTGTTCACTTTGACAAAGAAAGAATTGACAAAGCAAAAAGATGTGCGTAACATCATAATATGAACATACTTATTGCGACATCGGGTAACATAACTCGAGGCGAGGTTTCATTACTGAGTAATGCTCTTAATAAAAACCACAAAGTTACAATTGCTTCAATGGCAAGTGACAAGGGTCACCAAGGCATGTCTTTTTCTACTTCGGGGCATCCAAGCAGGGTTGACCGCTTTTCCTATAAGGATGCAATGCGAAACAAAACGTCAAGTGTTGATGGGTTTTCAGGAATCATGGTGCACGAGTTTTATTCTAATCCAGCAGACGCGATTGCGGTTATGCTTTGTGAAGTCATGAAGCACGATCTGCCGGATATTGTTATATGTGGGATAAGTAACGGGACAAACTTTGGGCCAGATATTTATTCTTCATCCCATGTCAATATGGCATTAGAGGCAACCTTTTATGGTGTTCGTGCCATATCCATAGCGACCGAGTATTGCCCAGGCGGAAACAAAGAGACACATCTTAAGAATGTAATAAAGTTCCTTGAAAGTAATCTAGAGGAACTTGCAACCGTAAAATTGCCACATAGGACATTCCTTAATATCAATGTTCCAAGGGTGGACAGGTATAAACAATTAAAAGGTGTAAAGTTCGTTCCAATGGGAAGATCGGGAAAAGTTATAGAGTTTGACGAACGCAAGATCTCGCACGAAGATGTTTATTATTGGATGCGTTTTGCAAAAGAAAAAAATGACAAAAGTCAAAACGATGACCGTGCGGCATTCGAAGCTGGATTCGTCGCAATAACGCCGTTAAACTATGATGCAACAGGGGAGGTGTAATATGAAACAACTCAAGATCTTGCTTGTTAATGAACGTGGATGTTTTGATAAGGGAATTATTACCTTGGCAAAAGTCTTGTCGTTGGGCCATCGTGTCACGGTTGTCGCACCATTACGAAAACAAGAGAGGGTTGCCGGATCCATAACCGCATCGAACCCTTTGCGGACCGACAGGTATCGTGCCCTAAACAGGGCCGCTATATTTTCGGTTGATGGAACACCGTGTGATTGTATAGAGTTGGCCCTTGATGGCAAGCTTTTGTCGGGCAGGCCTGATGTTATTATATCGGGCATTGACCCACATCATAATAGGGGCGAGACAATGTTGTCAAGCGGCGTGGCCGGGGCAGCAATACGCGGAACGATTAATGGGGTAAAAAGTATATCCATAAGTGCCGACATTACAAATCGTTTTGACGAAAAAGAATATATTCCGGTCGCAAAATTTATAAGTTCAAACCTTAAAAACCTAATGGAAAAAATTCAACCAGAGACAACTCTTAATATTAACTTTCCAAGGGGTTTTTCCGCCCGTCGTATAAAATGGACGCACCTTACATTGGGCATGGTTGATTGCACGTATACCCAGGAAACAAGTCCGCTTGGCCGAACCTTTTATTGGATGAACAACCCATCACAAAATTACCCGCTTCATGTCCTCGAGCAAGAGGGCGACATATACTGGCTTAAGAAAGGTTATATAACAATTACTCCGCTTAAATACAATCTTACCGAGTTCGCCTCTTTGGATCTTTTGAAAAAAAGTGGCATAACAATTTAAAAACTGCACAACCTAGTCAAACAGGAGGTTGTGAATGAAAAAGTTTGCTAAGTTTTTTGTGATGGGTTTGGGTCTTGTTGTTATATCTACGATGTTGGTTGCATGTGGCGAAGTTAATGTCTTGTCACATGTTGGCGTGAACGAACAGCGTGCACCATCAGTTAATTTTTACGCACCAAAGAGTGTTAAATATAATGGCAATGAAATGACGATAAGTGTAAACCATGCGGCAACACAGGTTGCGTTGGATATTTATAACCTTGCTTATGCACTTGGAATAGAAATGGCGGATCTTGAGGTCAGTGCCGAAATCGAAGGAGTTGCAACTCCACCAGGGTTCGGAATATTTACACGAGTGAACACAGGCAGTAACGAGTTCTGGCGACCTTATGGAACCGACACGGGTTCATACACGGTTGACCAAGGCGGCAGAATAAATGGACTTGTTCCGATTTACCACTATGCTGACTCTACTAACTGGCGTGGTCCGCATACAGCATACTTTGTTCTTGGGGCTCCTGCCCAGGGTGCCAAGCGTTCGCTTGAACTTACATTGACCGACGGTAATGATGTCAAATATACATTCACACTTGTAATTCAACGTGACTCCGAATAAAAAATCACTTGCCAAGCTTTAAAGCAAACTGGTAAAGTATATTTTGATGAGCACAAACGTAATTGCAATTGACGGGCCGGTTGCCTCCGGCAAGGGAACAATCGCCAGATTATTGGCATCGAAACTTGGGTGGACAAATTTATCGACCGGAGATATATATCGGGGTATGTCCGTTTACATGATGCGAAAAAATATTGATCCATTTAAAACCGAACAGGTTGTTGCTGCACTTGAAGATTTGAATATGAGGGTCACCATCCGCGATGGTGTTACCCTCGTTTTTTTAAGTGATGAGGATATAACGGGTGAACTCAAGACAATCGAGGCCTCGAAGTTCGTTTACAAGATTGCACTGATTCCCCATGTCCGTGCCCATGCCAACAAAATTCAAAATATAATTGCCAAAGATAATAATATAATTTGCGAGGGCCGTGACATAGGCTCGGTTGTTTTCCCTGATGCAAAGTATAAATTCTATTTGGATGCATCTGTTGATGTTAGGGCACACCGACGTTGGCTTCAGGACCGTCTTCAAGACCCAAAATTAACTGTTGATCAGTGTAAGGCGGGACTTCAAAAACGTGACCTTATGGACATGAACCGAAAGGAAAGTCCTTTGGTTATCGCCAAAGGTGCGATTGTAGTTAACACAGATAACAAAAGTCCCGAGCAAGTTGTGGACGAAATGCTTTGGGCAATTAAGGGGGGATGATATGGGCAGGCTGATTATCAAAATTATAACCTGGATACCATTCAAGATTCTCTTTTGGACCCGCGTTCAAAATAAACGTGAGATTAAAAAATTACGAAAACGTGGGGTAATCTTTGTTTCAAATCATCGATCATTTACCGATGGTATCCCACTTTTTTTCATGGTCCCTGGTCGGACCTGGATAATGGCACGTGCATCTTTATTCAAGGGTTTTCTTGGTCGGATATTTAAAAAGCTCCAGATGTTCCCGGTCGAGAATGACAAGCCACTCTCGTTTATGAGATATTGTTTGGATAAATTAAAACGAAACAAGGCACTTTTAATTTTCCCAGAAGGCACCCGAAACTTGGACGCATCGGCGGTCCAGGCATTAAAAGATGGGGCTTCGGTCATCGCATTAAAAGCAAATGTTCCGATCGTCCCCGTCATATTAAATCGGGCCCCAAGGGTCTTTAGATTAACAAAAATAAAGATTGGAACACCAATTGATCCTGTTGGAAAAACAAAGGATGAACTCACGGCCGAAATCTCGAAAACTATGGCGGACATGCTCTGTGGCTTTGAAATCGCCCCAAAAAGGCATCCATGGGACGATATTCCGGTTGATACGTCACGTGCAATTGTTATTCGCAACAAATCCGAACTTCTTTTAATAAAGCGAAACCGCCCAGGTTACAATAATGGTGCGGATTATCACGTCACACCCGGAGGACATGTTGATGAAGGTGAATCATTAAAAGATGCGGTAGTGCGAGAGGTCCTTGAAGAAACCGGTATTGATGTCGAACCAAAAAGAATAATTTATAAAGGCATCAGGGATGGCAGGCTTGTCAAAGATGAAATGGCGTGTCATTGGGCGTGTGAATATTTAGGTGGCGAGATAACAATAGACCCAAATATAGAAGAGTATGATGGGACGGAGAAATTTTGGCGTGATGGAACGCCAAGGGGCTCATACGAACCGGTGTGGGTTCCCCTTGAACAACTTAAAAAAATCAATCTTTTACCCGAAGCACTGAAACGTCAATTGATAAAAGACATAAGGAAATACGGAACCCGCCTCGTCCGTCGCACAAAGTTCTTGACGAAAGATTAAAACGATTGTAAAATAGGAGACTTTAAAAAAAGGAAGGTAGGAATTTGGAAAAGGCAAAGGGAGTGGAAAAGGAAGAGTTCAACTTGGACTTGATTGATCAAAGTTTTCAATCATACAAAGTTGGTATGGTTGTAAATGGAACGGTTATCTCGAAAACTGATAAACGTATTCTTGTGAACATCGGCGGTAAGGCCGACGGAGTCATCGAAGGCGACGAAGTCGCCGAGCATAGTGACATTAAAAAAGGTATTAAAATCGACGTTATGATTACAGGTTCAAAGGTTACCGAAGGGACTGTGCCTGTGTCTATTAAAAAGGCAGCCGAAGCATCAGTGGTCAACAGTCAGATTCCAGCAATTAAATCTGGTGAAAAATTCGAAGCAAAGATTGAAAATGTTAACTCGGCCGGACTGACCGCTTACTTTGGCAGTTGGCGTGTGTTTGTTCCTGCACGTGAAATCGACGACTATTATGTTCGTAACTTGGATCAATTCAAAGGGCAAACATTGACTCTTGTTGCAACTGGTTTCAACGATGAACGTCGTGAAATCGTGGCGTCAAGAAAGCTTCACCTTAATGCTGATAAAGTTGGTAAGCAAGAAATGTTTTGGCATTCTATATTTGTAAATAAACTTGTTCAAGGTAAAATCGTCCGTATCACAAACTTTGGTGCGTTTGTCGAGGTCGACGGCGTGGACTGTCTTGTCCATAATGTTGAAAGTGCACACGAAAAAGGAAAAACCGCCCGAGACATGTTCGAGGTTGGCAAAACGTATGACTTCCGTGTGTTAAGTGTCGACCGTGAAACCGGCCGCGTGTCACTGTCACACAAAAAAACAATTGCACACCCGTTTGATGAAAAGTCTCAAGACCTTGATGTTGGGCAAGAACACGAAGTAGAAATAACAAAAGTATTTCCATTTGGTGCCTTGGCGAAACTCTCGTGCGGCCTCGAGGGAATGATACACATTTCCGAGATGTCTGTTCGCTATGTTCAATCGGTCAACGAGATTGTCAAAGTCGGCGACAAAAAGAATGTTATTATAATAGGAATTGATGATGAAACACGTAAAATCGCACTCTCGATCAAGGCATTCGAGGAAAAGGACCTTCCACTTGAATAACGTTATATAAATCCGACGCACGCTTATCAATATCATTTAACGCTTTTTTATAGGCGTTTTCTTTTGGTTTTATTTTATTACCTCGGATAATAACAGGAGTCTTGGAATTCTTGCAAAGCTCGCTTAGGAATTCTTTTTTAAACGCAAGTAGATTTGTATAGGGCAGCCACTTGTTATCGTATAAGAACTTTATATCTTTTTTCGTTACGCCGAGGGTGCAATGCAACGCAAGCCTCGCAATGCGCGAGACGCTGAAGCGTTTTGTTGGTGCCTGGCGTTTGAGTTGAGTATAACTTGTCGGTTGTAAATTTTTGATCAGGTTAACTAACTCGATATTCGAATTATAAGTTTCGGTATCCAGTTGCGTAAGCATCGCATACAACGCAACCACTCCAAACGACTTGAACGTCTCCGATTCGTAAAACCCGCGTTCACGTCTAATGGCGGTTGAACTTATTCCTGGAACTCTCTTAACACCAATTGGAATCGCTTGCGAGTCCAACCTGTCTAGCTCTCTTAAATATTCCAACGCCAAGATATTATTTGGAGTGAACTCTACATCAAACGACTCTTTTAAAAATTCCCGCCTGGCCTTGTCAAAACCCATTCCTTGTTTAAGCTTGTCTTTTATATCAATATCTTTTTGTTTTGCGGTTAGTTTCAGATTTTCTGTGGTCTCGTCCTCGATCCCGAAGACAAGGTGTGTTACGTTTTCAAAGCTTGTTGCTATTTTAACACCTGCTTTTGCAAAGACTTCTGCGTTACCTGTTGCAAATGCTGTTGGAATTTCGACAACGGCATCGGCCCCTGCGTCAATTGCCATTTTGGCACGTGCGAATTTATTCATAATCGCAGGTTCGGCACGTTGGGTAAAGTTACCGCTCATTACGACCAAAACGTATGTTGCCCCCGTCAGTTCGCGTGCCTTGTTAATGATATATCTATGCCCGTCGTGCAAGGGGTTAAACTCCGCCAAAATTGCCGCAATCTTCATGGGGTATTATAACAGAACTCAACTCTTTTATAAAGACTTTTACAATGAAACATGGTAGAGTTCTATATGCCAAGTCCAGCGGAAAAGGAAACTATCCACCCAATATTGACCGAACAACAAAGCCTAATCAGTATAATGGGCGTAAAAATTTGCGGGATCATTTTAGGATTGTTCTTTTCTGTGTTTTTAACAGGTCAAATATTTCTTTTGTCTAACCAAGACATTGTCCTAACATCTTTATTTATTACCGCCTATTTAACAAGTTTCGCAATCATCTATCCATTTGTTGCATGGCTCTGTAAAAAAATACCGCCAATTTATATGATACGGTTGTCGGCTATTCTTGCATTTGCTTTTTTGGTTGTAATAGTTTTCATGTCCGATATATTAGTTTCCCACGCAATTTTACTTGGTGGATTATGGGGTGGTATTCGTGGTTTTTATTGGTGTGTAATCGAATATGCAGTTGCCACAAAATTCAAAGGTAGCAATACATTAAAATTTGACTTGTTATATCGAAAATTTAAATTGCTAGTTGCAATCATTTTTCCAATCACATTTGGCCTGATAATCAACTTTGGAGATTTCTTTTATACAACAATTATTGTTCTAATCGTGTGCGGGGTTAAGATTGCATTCGGTAGTCGCCCTAGTCGCAATTATAGTAACCTTTGTGTATAAAAAAGTTTCTTTGCGTGTTCAATTCGTATTGTATTTTGTGATTGTGTCGTTGATGTTTCTTGCATCAATACCGATATTATTTACTGTGGGTGTTATTACGGTTTTCATATTTAAGTTGTTTTTCAGTTCAACCGCATTTGTCAAGGCGGAACATGGCTCGGCATATCTTAATTTTGCCAAGACAATGAACACAGAACGTTATACAATAGAGGGTCATACCTTTTTAACAATCGGTGTTTGGTTCGGACGATTTGTAATGTGTATGCTGATGGTTGTTGCAGGTTCAATTGGTGGATATGTTTGGTTCGCATGGGTGGTGTTTACTATGATTGTTTCATATTCAATGTCGGCATTTTTACTTTGGATATGGAAACAAAAATACATTTTCCCAAACGAAGATTTTTGTGAATGCGAAAGCGAGTGTGAGTGCATTTAGTTGAATCGGCTTTATATTCTACTTGCAGAAAGGAAAATGACGTGATATCATATCCTCATGAATATATTGGTTCTTAATTGTGGTAGTTCAAGTTTGAAGTTTCAACTTATCGATACTTCGAGTGAAGCGGTTATAAAAAAAGGCGAATTCGAAAGAATCGGAACACCCGAGCATTCGTTTTACTCGCTTGATGTTCCAAAGGTTGCGGATACAAAGTTCCCTGCAAAAAACCACACGGACGCTGTTGCAAAGGTATTTAAGTTACTTGGTGACAAAGCAAAAAAGATCGCCGCAATCGGGCATCGTGTTGTTCACGGGGGCGAGAAATTCTCGGACAGCATCCTTGTGACACCTGAGGTTATAAAAGGCATCGAAGACGTTTCGCACTTTGCACCTTTACACAACATGGCGAATTTAAGCGGTGTTCGGGCGTGTATGGAGCTTTTACCCAAAATCCCAAACGTAGCCGTTTTCGACACGGCGTTTCATTCCACAATGAAACCCTCTGCCTATAGATATGGTGTTGCGAACGAGGACTATGAAAAATTTGGTGTTCGAAAATTCGGATTTCACGGTTCAAGTTATAATTTTGTATCAAAAGAAGTTGCAAAGATGCTTAACCGTCCGCTTGGCGAGCTTAGGCTCGTGATTGCACATATCGGTAATGGGGCATCAATTACGGCAATCGACGGTGGAAAAAGCGTTGATACATCAATGGGACTTACGCCACTTGAGGGCGTTATCATGGGAACACGAAGTGGCGACATAGACGTTGGGGCGGCCGTTTACCTTGCAAAAAAACGAAACCTTGACATGGATGGGCTTGTTGATTATTTAAATAAAAAATGCGGGATTCTTGGATTATCTGGGACAGGAAGCAACGACATGCGTCCTCTTCGGGCGGCAATATGCGACGGCAACGAAACCGCAATTACGGCGTTTGATGCGTATTGTCATCGCATTGTCAAAACCATAGGAGGCCTTGTGGCGGTCCTGGGCGGCGTTGACGCGATTGTGTGGACCGCGGGCATAGGAACCAATGGGTCGGATGTTCGTGAAAAGGTGATGTTAAACTTTGGTTATTTGGGTGCAAAAATAGATCCCGAACTTAACAACAAGCACGACGGAGTCGGCGAAGGGCGTAACCGCACAGGAGAAATCTCGGCCCAGGATGCAACCGTTCGAACATTCGTAATCGCAACTAACGAAGAGCTTCAAATCGCTCGCGAGGCCGAACGTGTTCTTGGGGGGTGTTGTGGCTAAGATTATAATGGATACTTTGGGTGGTGATTTTGGACCGAAACGAATTCTGGAGGGAATTGATGCCGCACTTCGACTTGACCCGACCTTGGAATTTATTTTGGTGGGTGATGAAAAGGAACTTGGGCATCTGCCATGGGAAGTTATCCATTCGACCGATTGCATAGGCGGGCACGAGGCACCAACAGTTGTTAGAACGCGAAAAGAAAGTTCTATATCAAAAGCGGCTTATGCACTGCGTGATCGCGAAGATTGTGGTGCGTTTGTCTCGGCGGGAAACACGGGTGCAATATTGACGGCCGCGACTTTGATTGTTGGGCGATTACCAGGCGTTTTGCGTCCTGCGTTATGTCCGTCTTTGCCGACACTTGATGGTGACAGGCGTGTAATGGTAATAGATGTCGGAGCAAACATGGATTGCAAGCCAGAATTTTTGGTCCAATTTGCAATAATGGGAAGCGAGCAAATGAAAACGCGAGGCGTCAAAAATCCACGGGTCGCACTTGTGAATGTTGGAACCGAGGATAAAAAAGGAAACGAACTGACAAGTGCAACATTTCCGTTATTAAAACAAGCCGATGCAGATGGAAAAATAAATTTCGTTGGTAATATGGAACCAAGTGCCGCACCATCAGGAGACTATGATGTTATTGTGTGTGATGGGTTTGTAGGAAACATCTTGTTAAAGTCTGCAGAAGGTTCATTTAAACTCTTTATGACAAAAATTAAAGGTGCGTTTCGTTCTTCGTTTCGGGCAAAGCTTGGGGCGATGCTTGCGATGAAACAACTTAGAAAATTAAAATCTCTTGGAAATGACGCAGTAGGCGGTTCAATTTTTATTGGCACAAAAAAACCCGTAATCAAGGCTCACGGGTCGTCGTCTGTGGACGCACTTGTAAATGCTATTCTTGTTGCACGAGACGCGGCAAAGAATCAAGAAGCGTTGTCTTCGGCTATTTCAAGTCTTTTGACGCCACCGTAATAACCACAGTTCATACAAACACAGTGCGGTTTGACCGCTTCGTGACATTGCGAGCATTTTGTGAATGTGTTCGTCGTAGCGAAAAACTTTGCGTTCTGTCTGATACGCTTTTGGGACTTGCTTACTTTATGTTTTGGTACTGCCATAATGATTATAATACAACACTTAAAACTAGTTGTCAACAGGAATTATAAAAGGTAAACTGGGATTGTAAATGTTCAAAAAGATCGAACTTTATGGTTTCAAAAGTTTTGCCGACAAATTGGAGGTCGATTTTTCGTCTGGTATTACATGTATTGTTGGTCCTAACGGCTGTGGGAAATCAAATGTTTCCGACGCCATAAGATGGGTTCTTGGTGAACAATCAAGCAAGGCCCTAAGGGGTTCCAATATGCAAGACGTTATATTTAAGGGAACACAAGACCGAGGACGTCTTGGTTATTGCGAGGTCTCGTTGCATTTTGATAACTCGCAAAAACTTTTCCCTGTTGAATATGAAGATGTTGTCCTCAGTCGCAAGTTGTATCGCGACGGAACAAGCGAATACCAAATCAACAGGCAATCAAGTCGCCTAAAGGATATCAACACATTGCTGCATGATTCGGGTATTGACCGTGACGGATTAACAATAATTGGCCAAGGGCAAATAAGCGAAATTGTCGCCGCACGTCCAGAGAGTCGTCGTGGAATATTTGAAGAAGCGGCCGGTATTGCAAAATTTCGTGCACGAAAAGACGAGGCCGAGCGTAAGTTCGCAAACGTCGACCTTGAGTTACTTCGTGTTAATGATGTCGTTGGGGAGATTGAACGCGGCCTTGGAACTTTGCTAAAGCAGGCCGAAAATGCAAAAAAATACCTTGCGTTAAAAGCGGAGTTAAAAGGTCTTGAGATAAATCTTTTTATTCATTCTTATGATAACGCGGCACAACAAAAAAAAGAAATTAACGACCGCCTAAATGAAATTAGTGACGAAATCCAAAACATCCAAACGACTATCGAGGAATTATCCGACAAGAAAATTGCAACCACGTTCGAATTAAACAACGTTGACAAGCGTGCCGAGGATTTACGCGACAAGATTTTAACACTGAGTCTTGGCCTTGAAAAGCACAGTGGTGAACAAAAACTGAGTCTTGAAAAAGCATCTAACATAGCCCGAATGCAACAAGACCTTGAAAACGAGATATCTGAACTTGATAATCGACTTCAAGAAGAACAACGAAACCTTAGCATTGCAAGTAAAGACAGACAAAATCTAAGAAGCGAAAGAGAAGCAACCGCGTCAAGAATTCAAAATCTTGAATCCGTCCATAGCAGGGCAAAAGAATCCGCCGCGAAACTGTGGGAACTTAAAAGACAACGTGAACGCCTGATTGGGCGTCGTGAAACAATTACCAATAATGCCGTTCGAAGATTGGTCGAAAGTAATAACAAAAACATGATAGGTGTTTTTGGTGATCTTATAAATGTTCCAAAGGGACTTGAAATCGCTGTTGACGTTGCTATGGGCGGTGCTGCACAAAATATAATTGTTCAAAACGAAGACAAAGCCAAGATTCTTATTGATTTGTTAAAAGAAAACCGTTGGGGTCGTGCAACGTTTCTTCCGATTACGTCTGCGAAGGTTCGTGGCTGGTCAGAAAATGAAAGGTTTTACTTTAAAGAGCGTGGCGTCATGGGCGTTGCGGCCGACCTTGTTGAATATAACACGGACATAGACAGGGCAGTACAATCGTTGCTTGGCAGGATTATGATTGTTGATAACATTGACAATGCGATTGCTCTTGCAAAAAAAAGCAATTACTCGTTCAGAATTGTAACAATAGAAGGCGACAGTATCGAAACCCGCGGAAGTATAAGCGGCGGCAGTAAACGTCAAGCCGATAACGTTCTTGAGGACCTTAAAAAAATCGATTCCGAGATTAACATATTGGAAAAAGGACCTTCGGAAAAATCAATAGGCGAGGAGTTGATGGGCCTTAAAATAGGAATAACAAGCATGGACAGCGAGCTTGGACACCTTGACCGCGAAGTAACCCGCATTAGTGCAATTATAGATGCCGTTGAACATGGCCTAAATGAAAAGACAATGACATTAAATGCGTTGGGTAAAGAAACATCAAAAATCGATCCAGAGGACTTTAATCTTGTCAAAGTTGCAGTTGAGAAACTGGAGACCGCAAAGGCAAACCTTGCCGGGTTAGACAGTGCAAAAGAAAGCCTTAAACAAACCCTAGAGCAGCTCGAACTTGACAGGAATACTGCACAAGACAATCTTGCTAAATCGCATGAACTTTACTATAAAACCCAAGCGAAACTTGAAGGCATAGATCTTGAACTTGAAAAATTACAAGAACGAATTTGGGAAGAATATGAATTGAACTATTCGGCATGCTTTCACATGAAAGTAGAGGAATTTGATATGGCGGAAGCCAAGGTCAAGGTTGCCGACCTAAGGCGTGCGATTACAAGACTTGGTTCCGTTAACATTGACGCAATAACACAAAGTGAAGAAGCGTCGGCACGATTCACCGAATACACAACGCAAATGACCGATTTACAATCGGCAAAGTCTGACCTTGAAAAAGTTATCGCTGATTTGGGTCGCGAAATGGAAACACGTTTCCGTGAGACATTTGATGCGATAAACCAAAACTTCACAGCCGTGTTCCGTGAACTCTTTGGTGGCGGCAGGGCACATCTTGAAATGACCGATCCAAAAGATTATCTAAACAGTGGTATTGATATAATTGCCGAGCCAACAGGAAAGAAACTGCAAAACATTACGTTGCTCTCCGGTGGTGAGAAGTCCATGACGGCAATCGCACTCTTATTTGCAATATTAAAAGTAAAACCTATGCCGTTTGTTCTTCTTGACGAGGTCGAGGCCGCCCTTGACGAGATAAACGTCGTTCGTTTCGCATCGTATCTAAAGAACTTTTCAAAGAACACTCAATTTATTGTTATTACTCATCGAAAGCCAACTATGGAACTTGGTGATCATCTTTATGGTGTCACCATGGAAAATAGAGGCGTCAGCAAGTTAGTCAGCGTAAGTCTTCAGGATTGGGCCGCTTGACAAGGTAAAATGGGTGTGCTAGATATTATATAATGGGTATATTTGGAAAAATATTGGGCGGCCTTAAAAAAACCGCAACGGCAATTTCGGGTGGAATATCGGCCGTTTTTACAAAGAATCTTGACGAGGAGTTTTTCGAGGAACTGGAAGCAATTTTATTGCAGGCCGATATAGGTATCGAGGCAACCGACGAAATTATCGAAGACATTCGTCGAGTTGCTAAAAAGCAAGGTATAAAAACCGAGCAAGAGTTAAAACAAGCTCTTGCCGAAAGTATTGCGAATATACTAGATGAGGAAGAGAATCTTGAATTTCCAACACAATCAATAATAATGATAGTTGGTGTGAACGGAGTCGGCAAGACAACCTCGATTGGAAAACTTGCAAGCTATTTCAAGGCGAACAAAAAATCCGTCCTAATTGCGGCCGGAGACACCTTTCGTGCGGCGGCGACCGAGCAACTTGATACCTGGGCCCAACGTGCGGGCGTTCGCATAGTAAAACAAGGTGAAGGTGCCGACAGCTCCGCCGTGGTATTTGATGCGTTGGCATCATCAAAGGCAAAGGGCGATGATATAACAATAATCGATACCGCCGGACGATTGCATAACAAGGTTGGATTGATGGAGGAACTTAAAAAAATTGATCGCGTTGTTGCACGGCAAATGCCCGAGGCAAATTACTATAAGCTTCTTGTTCTTGATGCGACAACTGGGCAAAACGCGATCGAACAGGCAAAAATTTTCAACGATGCAATAAATCTTGACGGAATTATTCTTACGAAACTTGATGGAACGGCCAAGGGCGGTATTGTCCTTTCGATAAAGAAAAAACTTGGGTTGCCGGTCATTATGGTTGGGGTTGGCGAAAAAATCGACGACCTACTCCCGTTCAACGCAAAAGAGTTTGCCAACGGCCTCGTCGGTCTTGTATAATGTTTGGTTATGGCATTCACATCATTAAGCGAAAAATTAAAACACGTTCTAAGTAAACTTACGCGTTCGGGCAAATTGACCGAGGTTGAAATCAAAGCCGCAATGCGGGAAGTTCGTTTGGCATTGCTTGAAGCAGACGTGAATTTTTTGGTGGTAAAAAACTTTGTTGCAAGTGTTTCCGAAAAAGCACTTGGCGACTCGGTCATGCAATCGTTGACCCCTGGGCAACATGTTATCAAGATTGTGCATGAAGAACTTTCAAAACTTCTTGGTGAGACTAATGAAAAGCTAGCGGTTTCCTCGAAACCACCAACGGTTTATATGATGGTTGGACTTCAGGGTGCGGGTAAAACAACGTTCTGTGGAAAACTTGCACACATGTTAAAAGGCCAAGGTAAACGACCTCTCCTTGTCGCGTGTGATATCTATCGGCCCGCAGCAATACAACAGCTTAAAATAGTTGGTAAAACGGCGGGGGTCGAAGTCTATGACGAAGGTCAGGCCAACCCGGTGAAAATTGTCAAGAACGCACTCAAGCACGCCCAGAAGGCAAACCTTGACACCATAATAATCGATACGGCAGGAAGACTTCATATCAACGACGAATTGATGCATGAACTATCCGAGATAAAAGCCATTGCCGAACCTCACGAAATTCTGTTGACCGTCGATGCAATGACAGGGCAGGACGCGGTTAATGTTGCAACTAAGTTCAATGAAAAACTTGGGATAACGGGAATTCTTTTAACAAAACTTGATGGCGACACACGTGGCGGAGCGGCATTATCTATTCGTCATGTAACGGGCAATCCCATAAAGTTTTCAGGGATTGGTGAAAAGATTGGTGACATAGAGCCATTTCATCCCGAGCGTGTCGCAGGAAGGATCCTTGGCATGGCGGATGTTTTGACGGTTATTGAAAAGGCACAGACCGCCCTGAGTGAAAAAGAAATCAAAGAAATGGAACAAAAGATGTTAAAGAATTCGTTTACATTCGAGGATTTTCTTGTCCAATTTGACAACGTAAAAAAGATGGGTAACCTAGATGATATTATTTCCCAATTTGGTGGGGCAATGGGTAAAGATGCAAAAGTTCTTGGAAAACTTGACGAGGCAACCTTGGCAAGGAACAAAGCAATTATTCAATCCATGACGGTTCGTGAACGACGCAATCCCGACCTTTTAAAAGCATCACGGAAACAGCGAATCGCGGCGGGTTCTGGGACAACAATTCAAGAGGTCAACCAACTTCTTAAACAATTCGAGCAATCAAAACTTATGATGAAAAATATTAAAAACATGGGCAAGCGTGGTAAGTTCGGGTCTTGACTTGATTTTGAATTGGACGGAATTGAAACTTTGGGGCATACTAGTGCATGAGTAACATTCGGTTTGGTCCGGCAGGAAACGACATTCTTTTTTACGAACAAGGATTTAAATCAAGCGTCCAGTCCCCAAAATGGCTTCGCGACTTGGGCCTTGATGCTTTTGAAGTATGTTTTGGCAGGGGAGTGCGGATGTCCGAGGAAACCGCAAGAAAAATAGGCGAAGAGGCGAAAAAGGAAAAAATAGAAGTCTCTGCTCACGCACCGTATTATATTAATCTTACAAATAACGAAGTATTCGAGAAAAACTATCACTATATATCGACATCACTTCGTGTGCTTTCATGGCTTGGCGGGGCACGTCTTGTTATGCACCTTGGCTGGCAAGGTAAGCATAACCGGGAAGATGCAATCAAAAACGTCACGGAAAACCTAAAACTTGTCATGAAACGCCTTAAAGAAGAAGGCTTTAAGGATTTTTTACTGTGCATAGAAACTATGGGGAAATTCAGTCAAATCGGGAACCTAGAAGAAATCATAGATATCTGTAAAGTCGATTCAAAGATTATCCCTTGCATTGATTTTGGACACATCAATTGTTTACTTCAAGGCAAACTTGATGTGCAAAAAGTTATGGTCGCTGTCGAGCATTTCAAAGAACTTCACATTCATTGGTCGGCAATAGAGTTCACATCCCTTGGCGAACGCCGTCATACAACACTTGATGATAAACGATGGGCATTTCCTTTTGAACCACTTGCAAAATTGTTACGCAAGGATAAACGTAAGATTACCGTAATTTGCGAGAGCCTTGACATCATGGCACAAGATGCAAAAAGATTGAAAAAAACGTTTGATTAAGAACTTGTTATGTGCTAATACTAGTTTGTAGTATTCTAGCGAACGGAGGTGAAAAATGGAGAAAAAAACAAGAAGGCGTGTGGTATCCGCGTCTTTAATCGTTGTTCTTTTATTGCTTGGTTTTGGTGTTTGGACGATCCTTGGAACGACCACTACTGTTATGCTTAACCTTGACGGGGGTGCTATTGTCCACTCGCAGGTCGAGCAACAGTTTTCCGAAGGCCGATTCAGGCACAGTGTCCAGGTCAACCCACGTCGACCGATTAATCCGGTAAACCTTGTTCCAATAAAGCCAGGATATGTGTTCATGGGATGGCAACCTGCGTTTAGGGCCGGTGATCACCTCGAAACTATCCCAAGCACTGCCGGAACAATTCACGCACATTGGGAACGCGAACATTACATAGCCAGGATGCACGTAAATGGAATCCACGCTTTTGATATCGATATTGTCGGAGGTGTTCCGCTTGCCGAACTCGCGGTAACTGGTGCGGTTAATAATTGGCTTGTTCAAAACACTCCATATTATTTCTTCCGTGGATGGGAGTTCTATGACCTTGTTGGTGGCCGTGCAACATTGACACCGCATTTGGGATCGTGGAGGCTTGATCATTTCACTCTTGTCAATGACGAGTGGTTAATTGATCTAGACGACGATCGTAACATTGATTTTATATCCGAAGAGACTCCATTCAGGCCTGAAATTTATGATCTAACATTCAATGCAATCTTGGAACTTCGTCCGGCAATCAGGGTCTTTTATCATTCGTCCGGACTCCAGACAACAGACGCCGAGGAGGTCTTTGATTCCTCGACAAATTTATTCAGACCCAAAACCCTTTTGGAACCTTTGTCTGGAACGCCTTCTAATTTTATTGGCTGGCGTATAGAGGTCCCTGGGGTAAATAGCCTCGTTGAATTAAACAGCGAAGGCGGTATCCAATCAATCCCAAGTCGCCTTGGACATGAAAACGACGTATATGGTGCCCGTCGTGACAAGACACGACTTGACCAATTTCTTGCAACGATATTTGCTCCGCACGAGTTACTTCCAATTGATCCACTTCTTTATTATCTCACGGGTGCACCAGAGGCCGTTGGTTCGGCGATAAGCCAAGCCGCAAGGGTCCTGCACCTTCATGCCGTTTTTCATGGCGATCCAAACGATGAAGAGGTTGCAAGTCGTTTTTACCTACGCCTGATTAACGACGAGGGTAACGTTTCGCAACGTCCAATTACAACAATGACGCCTGGTGATGTTGATTTCATCTCTGCCCAATACGCCTATTTACAGGGCAACCAAATATTTTTCCTTCAACCTGCCGCACGTCATGGGTGGGTTTTTTCGCACTTTAAATATTATGACACCATAGGAAATATATTTGAATTCCAGCCAGGGCCAATCGCTCAAAGTGCCTTGCCAACTATTCGTGGAACGATGTTTATAATGGTTTGGGAAAGGGCCCCAGAAAACGTAAAAATTGACTTTGAATATTCTTGGACCAGGGTTTCGAACTCGCAAGGTGGCTCGAACGCCGTTCCACTTGTTGACACTCTGCACTTAATCAACATGCTTGATTTCGAGGTGCCTGGCACATTCTTTCAAGAGTTGGTATCAAATTATTTCGAACTTGAATCACAAACCGTAGCGATCGGATCAACGATAACCTTGCCGTCGTTGGCAATGTTTGTTGGTCCTAATCTTACCTTTTCGCATTGGGAAAATCAAGATGGTGAAATCATCGGTCGTGCAGGTGACCAATACACGGTTACAACTGCGGAGTCGTTCCGTGCAATTTGGGTCGACAATCATGTCAGTTTCGTTTTCGACCTTAATGGCGGTCGTGATTTTGCACCAAATCTAAGCCTTATGCGTGGACGACTTAATACACGCGTTAATATACCAAGTGCCGAGCCTGTTCGATTTGGTTACGATTTCCTTGGCTGGGACGCACGTGGCACAACGTATGATGCGGGAGAAGAAATTGTTGTTGCAAATCACAGGACAGTCCTGTCCGCTATTTGGAATCCAATCGATGTTACAATCGAACTTGAATATGTTTATGTCCCACACGGAACGACTACCATTAACTCGCAAAGCATGTCTGTTACGGTTCCATTTGACTCGTCAATATTCTTACAAAGAGTTCCACAATCAAGTGCCTTTAACAATCACGCAACGTTGATTGGTTGGCGTTTTCCAAACAGACTTAGCCCAATAGGTGCAGCCGCGTCCCTGTCAAGGATTTCGGCGTTCAGCAACAACGATTCTGTCCTGGATTTTGCACCAACCGGTTTACTTCGTATAGACGAGAGTTTCGCTTCGCGCACAACAGGTGACACCGAGGACGCAACACTTAGGGCGCAAAATAAAACAATCACAGGATATGATTTAAAGGTTGGGATTTTGCGGTCGATAAATTTATTCGACAGCGATAATTCTGGGTGGGATAACCTGGGCCAGGTTCGTCCGGCTGTGTCGCGTGCTTCGTTCACGTGGCGTTCTGCGATTACCATAACAGACCCAAGTTCATTTACCGGATTCCGTGACATTGGAACACATAACATGTCCTCACGTGACGATATATTGGCAAGGGCTTGGGCCCCAAGTGGCTCTGTAACCAATGATATTGCACACAGGGAATGGGTTGTGCAACGCCAACGCACTCACGATCTACGCGGTGTTATCTATATGGAAAGTGCAAGGGCGGCACAACTTCAACTCGAACTTTCCACGGGATGGACGGGTTTTAGGAACTTTGACAATGGATCTTTCCTCGGTGGTGGCCTTAATGATTATATTCACTTGTTTAACTCGGATGGAACGATATCCATTCCTGCACCTACGGCGAATATGAACATGTATCTGCTTTGGGTTCCACGAGCCGTAAATATCCAAGTAAACTGGGGTGGGACAAACACATCATCATGGACAAGCTTCCATGGCGATACAAGGCCAGGAACCTCGCTTGTGGATCCACAGCTTAATCCAAACGACATACCTTCAGGATATATGCTTAGCCACTGGCGTGCGGTATTCGTATACGAAGCACCAAATGGAAACCTTATTCATCGTTCCGCAACGCGAATCTTGTTCCCACTTGAAATAGATCGGCTGCATACATCAAACTGGCTTTACTATGCGTCTAATGCGGGGTTACATAATGGATATCCCGTTACAACAATAATTCTTACACGTGAAATTCAACCCGAGGACACACTTGTGGCCCAAGTCGTTGACCAAGTTCCGTTTGACCCAGACACCAACCCAAGGTACTTGTTCGGTGTTAACCACAATACTTCAAGTGATCGCACAATCTTCACAAACGTCAGTGCGATCACGGCGGGCCAATTTATAACATTCGCCGTTGATCCATTCCTTCGTCATGTTGCATCGGCGTTCCATGGTCAACGCGTCTTTGCATACCAATTCATGGTCAACGATGCACCGCACCGAATTTACGTTGGAGGAAACATTCAAATAACAACGACGGGTCCAACGACGGGTCATGTTATTGGCGACCCAAGTTCGGTTGCCACGATTAATGTAACAAACTTTCCATTCCTTGCACTTACACCTCTTGTGGAATTGGTTCAATTCCAGGTCAACCTTAACTGGGATACCCAAAGCATCGCAGGGGCGGTAGGCACAGGTGCTCAATTCCTTGGAACACAAACGGTTCAAGACCTTGGTATTGGGTTGTTTAACTCTACTGTTAACACCGCAATAAGTTCGCATGAAACGAAGTTTGGATACTTTGTAAACAGGGCGGCTGGAATTTCAAACGTAGGATTCAAAACGAACAACCAAGTCGTTCCAAATCTGAGGTTCCCGGCAAGTCTTTTGGAAGTTTCTTTGGGCCTTGTTCGACCAAGTGATGCACCAAATAACATCGATACACGTCGTGTCGAACAAGACATAAACGGTGAATACAACATCCTTAATCTTTGGATTGATTGGACTCCGCGTCAAATACTTGGGTTACACAGGGCGTTTATCCAAGACCCACTGACAGGCGAGCTTGCAACACGGCCAAGGGTTCTTGAAATACCACTTGGGGCATTTGGTCAAAATATCCAGGTTCCAACTGCCCAGCGCCTCATGGACGAGCTTGGCGTTTCGACATATATTTCTGGCTCAGGGTGGCATTCAAATGACATCCGTCGAATTGGATTCAACCATACAGGCTGGGAAATCTTTACGCCAGATAACTTTGACGAACTCGATTTTACCAACACGCACGCAACAGTAAATCTTTCCAGTCCAATCCTTAATACGGGCGGTGGAATTTCCCCAAACATGGTTCAAAATACATGGTTTGGTATCAGGGGTGACGCACTTGAACTAAACTTGGTTTCTACATTCGAAGGTATAGCTATGCCAGGAATTCAAATAGAAATCATAGACCGTCGTCCGGTTGACCCAGAAACGGGAATAACATCTGTAAGGACCCAAAACATTTTTGACCCAAACAACGATCACTTTGAACTTGGAAACTCGTGGTCTTCGTATACGCATGCAAGTTTGAATGGGGCTCAAAGAATCATTCACAGGAACTTCCGCGACCCTGGGACAATGCGTTTCGGTGACCGCATGCCAATTGACGGCAGATTCGACAGGTTCACCCACGAAGAGTTCACCCTCTTGCATGGGTGGCAGCAGACTCCGAACATTCTTTACTCTTGGCAATATAGGCGGGGACCGTCAGGTGGGGAAACGCTTGTCCCTGCGAACGTTGTATATGACTCGGGGTTAAACAGGAGTTTTATTGTCCTTGACGATATATCTGCATTCAACGCCGACAGGACATCGGCAAACTTTAACCAGTTCATTCCGGCCGCGGCGGGTGCGATATTACTTGAGACTATATTTGATTCGCCGCTGTTTAGGTTGTTGGAGGTCGAACAAGAACATGGTATGCAAAATGGCCAGCGTGTTCACCTGTCGACCGTAAGTTCAAGTGACCTTCGCGATGAAAATGGCGTATTTACACAAAGGGCCGAAGACTTTTTCGAGGCGATAGACTATGGAAGTGACTTTATTATTGACAACGACAAGTATGATAATTTTGTTACACCAAGTTCACGTTATGTTCAATCAAGTGGCCGTGCATACACCGTGTTCTATACCCAGGCTCCTGTTGACTTGTATGAAACATTTATTTATGACGGAGACGAAATTGACAACAGGTTTATCCGTTTCGGCTACGAATTAATCGGTTTCCGTGCGACGACGAACCAAGGGATTGCTCTTGTTAATAATGCTGGGGATTGGGAATACTCGGAAACATTTACGCGTGATTACCTAAGAAACGGATTTATGTTCGAGCATCAATACATCGCAACCGCACGTAACCACAGTCCCGTTCGTGTTGTCCTGACCCCGATTTGGCGTGCAATTAACGTCGAATTCATGGTCATAGATAACTTGCCAAGCACAGACCAAGTAATAAACTTCAGTCTCGGTGCAACCGGTCAAACCCCTTGGAACCCAACAAATAATGATGGGATTGGTATGGTTGTTAATGCACCGTTCGAGTCATCAGTGAACCTGCCACTGCTTCGTTTTGCCAACAGTATAACAAGATATCACAACAGCTTCACCTGGCACACAGAACAAAACTTTACCGGTGGGCCGATGGGTGGTATAGTTTGGGATCACTTTGAAAACTTTCACATAGGGCACAGTACCGTAACAGGGCATATCACACGTAACCAATGGGAAGACACCGTGTTCAATCAAACCAACATACACAACCAAGGGACACCAAACCCAAGTGTTAGGATATTCTTATATCCTGCGTTTAACCATGGTAATACAACTGTGTTCAATTTCCACCTAAGGCATCACAGTACCGAAAACGCACCCGCACCGTTGCTCCAGGCAAAAAGCATAACCCATGTCCTAAAACCTACCATGGAATTTGTTGCCCAAGGCACGGGCGATGTCTATACGGCTGAAGAATATGACAACATGTCATCAATCCCAGGGCACTGGCGTTACATTACCGAGTTCAGGACAGAAAGCGACCGCGAAGAACGCGTAACTTTACTGAGGCTGCCAGAACTTAGTGAACTGTCTGGGATAACCCCGGCGATGGTCCGTGGTATGCGTTCGCATGGATGGTTCCTTAATCAACATGATGCGGTTCGTAACTCGGCAATCGGTGCGAATTCAAAAATAGGTGAGACAAATGACGTTATTCGATTCTTTACTAATTCACCTAACTGGGTCATGAACGAAAACATTCGTGTTGTTGATAATGCCGTTAACAATCTTCCAAGTACTGTTCATAACGCAGGTGCAGGTATCTCCCATTTGTTCTTGCTTTATGATTATGTTGAGGGTTCTGTAATATTCTTGCATAACGGCGGGGCCATTATACCACCTACAAGAACGGGCGTATTGCATAACGAAATTGTTAACTTTACCGCCGACATGACCCACAGAACTCGTTACAGTCTCGCTGGTTGGGAATATATTGGTCACATCGCACCAGGGCAGTCCGTTGGTGACGCCGCTCCTGTAATTGGCTTTACACCGCTTGGTGGAACGGTAATCAGTGTGAGCGGAAACAACGTAACCGTGTTTAATCAAAACTTCCCAATGACCGCCCAGTTCCCAGGGGGAACGGATGGGCGTGCAATTGTTCTTCGTGCGGTTTGGGTTATAACTCCTGTCGAGGTTCGATTTGTTAATGGGATAAGTAACAACCCGATTACTGGCACAGGGTTTGATAACTTTACAGTTCAATACAATACACCGTGGTATGAACACGCGTTGCCGGTTCCAACAATGGCGGGACATACGTTTGTTCGTTGGAATTTCCAACCCCATGTTCATGGTGGAGTCGCCGTCCCAACAACATCAAACTCGCCAAACGATCTGATTATTCGTAATATAGTTGGTGGTTACACCCTGGTTGCACAATTCGCTGTAAACAGTTACCGTATAGCATTTAACCTCAACGCGGACGTCACGGCACAACAGCCACAGACAAGGCCACTCGGAGGAGAAACGACAAATGTAACAAATAATGGGTTTACATTCGGATCCACTGTTACTGACTTGATTGATATCCTCAGGAACGCTGTGAACGCACCGGTGATATCCGACAACGTTGGAAGAACTTTTGTTGGTTGGGCATTCACCCAAGAAGACGCGTTCGTTATGGATCCACGCGGGACACCGATTAACTCGCGTGTCATGCTGGGCAGTGTTGAAAATAGAACAGACACAACAACAACTCCATCAACACACATAACAAATATCCAATGGGCGTCTCAACTGCCGACTACTACATTCTCTTTAAACGCTGATGGTTCGCGAACATACACAATTACCTTGTTCGCACGGTATTCTGATGCCGAGATACACGTAAATTATCTTGCGGATGCATCCGACACCGTTGATATAAACAATGAAAGGCAAACCGGATTCATGTTCGCACCTGGTCAAGTAGGAATCGAAATAGGTGGCGACAACGCATCCACGGTCGGAATGGGAAGAGCAGGTATGACAACCGACCAACTGCTTACATGGGGAATGATGGTTCGCAGTGATCGCGGACTACCTCACCTTGCGGGTCACAACTTCTTTGGGTGGTTGCCTGTTGCACAAAGACTGCAGACAAGTACAAACACGTTGGGTGTATTCCCAACGGGTTCGGCACTTGCAAGAATCTTTCATCCGGGTGAATTCTTGCCGACTATGACCGATAACTTTGACCTTGTTGCGGTTTGGGTTCCGCACACGGCGGGTGCTGTGAACCTTGCGAATATACCACTTACGCAAAACCTTGTTGCACGCCTTGGTGGGGTTACGGTTTCCGTTCCAAACTCGCACACAAGTCAAATTCGTGTTTGGGCACCTGCGACCACGCCTTCGTCCCAGGTCACAACAAACGCAAGTCACATCATTCTTCCAAGGACTTTGACTTCTCTTGGAACAGAGGCAATAATCGCAAACAGTGCAACTCGTATCCAATTTTCACACGGACCGACACCTACAACCGTCGCTCCTCGTGCGGTTATATCGGAAACACTTTCGTCGGTCTATATGCACGATGGAATTAATGGCGGAAACATAATCGCCGGCACGGTAAGCACAAACGGCAGGGTAATCAGCACGAATATGCAAACATATATTACAACCCAAGGCCAGGTCACGCCTGTGTTCCAAATGTCGGGAAGTGCTCCAACAAACGTAATCCAAAGCGTCAGTTTCACAGGGCAGTCCACAAACTTTGTATATGTGACTGACGAGGCTAGGACGGGTATTCTTTATCGTCATGCCGGAGGCGGGAACAGACTCCTCGCCGCGGTTCCTGGTGCAAGAACTCTTCCTGCTGTTGGAACATTAATGGCTAATGTTACAACTATTCAATCCTATGCATTTACTTCGGCTACAAATATCGGTGCAATGAACCTGACACTTGCTCCTGCGGTATTTACCACAATTGAGGCAAGGGCTTTCTATCACACCTCGATATCGTCTATGACAATGCCAACCCGTACAATGACAATTTCTCCAACATTCATAAGTGGTTTTAACGCGAACTTTGCAACGTTCTCGGGTGCCGCCGCCGCAAACGGACTTCGAGTTGATTCTGACAGTGGTTTTTCGCGCATATTCCACATTGCATCTGGCACCGTTGTTTATGCTACTGCTATAAGCGGAGCAACCGTGACAATTCCTGCCATGAATGCACAACCTTATGCGTTCTTTAGGATGACAATTCCTACTACGGTTACAAGGTTTGATGTCACGGGGATAACACAGCTTGCTGGCGTTCGTGGTTTATACTTTGAACATTTTGGAGTGACACTTCCAAATAATATCATTAACATGACGTTGAATGGGACAAATATCCAGACGCTTGATTGGAGATTATTTACCCAACTTCAATTGAATAACGGCATGCGTTTAACCGGCCTTGCCAACATAATCAACCCTTCCACAGGTGCGGCAAGCCAGCCTAACCGATTTGGTGTCCTTGTCGACACCATGGCAATTGCTGCATCGTATCGAGCCCAGCCTGGCGTAGGTCCGGCTATGATGGTCAACGGAAACTCTCGTTTCATCGCGGTTAATGGTCCTGGTGGAAACGGAATGGAAATTCGTTATAACCGTGGTGTCCTTGGGTCCCCAGGTGTCCCATCAATCATTCCTGCCGAAATTCACACTGTCAATGGCCTCGCATTCGGTCAACAGCACACATTCTTGAATCCTATGGCGGATAGTTCTCCGATTGCTGGGTTCCTTCATGACGGGCATGTATTCACAGGATGGCGTGTTAATCTGACTGCTGCCCAAAACACCGGCCTGACCGCCGCACAAAGGACCGCTCTTGGAATGCCTTCGGGGCAAACTTGGTTCATAATTCCTGCTGGTGGAGTTCGAACCATAGGAATGCTGTTTGATGCGAACACTATCTTTATTGATGGTTACATCACAGTAATCGCAACTTGGATAGAGGTCCTGGTAAGCTTTGTCGGTCGAGAGGGCCTTGACGCGGCTAACCAAGTTGGATTGTTTAACATGACTATCCAAATTTGGAACGGAACATCGTGGGATGTGTCAAACATGTATGACCCACGCCTTGGTGTTGCGGGAACGCAAATTCGTATGCCTGGTGCAAATCATTCAATGGTGGCATTTGGTTACAGGACACAACTTGTTGGATGGATTCAAAGTGCAACTCCTGTGAATTGGCGTTGGTACTCGACAGCTCCGGCGAATCGAATCTTCCCAGATGGCAGTGCAACATTTACCTTGACAAGTTCAATCACAACTTTCCAAGGTCTTTATGACTTCGCATCGTCAAACGTAAATTATACAATTGCGGCAACATCTGTGACCGCAACACGAAACACAACGGTTGCGTTTGATGCGAATAACAGGATTTCAATTCCTGCTGCTGTTTATAACTCGATTACTGGACTCATGCGTCCTGTCACACACATTGCCGAGAACGCATTTAATCACTCGATTGAATCGCACTCGATTTGGATTGGTGAAAACATCCAAGAAATCGGAACAGGTGCATTCCAAATGGTTCGTTCACTTGCCTTGAGATTCGGCGCGAATGAACTTCCGGTTGCAACACGTAACACATTACCAGCATTGACCATAGGCACCAGGGCGTTTGCGTATAACTATACATTGCCAAGTGTGACGATTCCATCAAACGTAACGACAATAGGTGAAAGGGCCTTCCTTGAAAATTTTGCACTTGCAACTGTCACGATTTCCGAGGGAACGGAGCGACTTAATACAATAGGGACAAGTGCGTTTGAAAGTGCACGCAGCTTGGCAGACTTTGGCGTTATCGGAGCCGCTTCGGAACACTATATACCGCGTTCGGTTCGAGCGATAGGAAGATTCGCGTTCACATTAACAGATATTACAACATTCAGGACAACGGCGACAATGACAACGGCTGTAAGTCAATGGCATGGTGTGGCGGGAAGTCGAACAATATTTGTCGCAGAGCATGGGCATCTCTTTGAACGTCTTGAAACTGGTTCAATCAATCGACTTGTTCTTTATGCCCCAGGCCAGACAAGTCAAAGTGTCAACCTTGACGCAACCGCAGCGGCATTTAACAGGGTTGGTGCGGACGCATTTGCACACCACAGGCACGTAAGAAGCATCTTTGTTCCTTCAAGGATGAACGTCGAGAATGGTGCGTTTGGCAACATGCACAGGCTTGAAAATCTGTATCTGCAGCACAACACACCCGCATTATTCGCAGTCACCGGACAAAACCCGCTCCTTGGAATCCCAAGTGGTACCCATGGAACGTTAATCAGCCTTGTAACTTCTGCAGGCGTTGGCACCGGATGGGCAAACCTTTACAACCTGCCTGCAACGTGGACGCTTAACCCTTCGGCGGACCTTGTTATATGGCGAACATCAACAATATGGAACGCGACGACGACACCAACCGTCGGGCGGCTTTACCGCGGTCAATTCCACGGTTTCCCTCCCGTGCTTGGAACGGTAGCGTTCATTGCTGTTGATGGAAATGTGGGTGATATCCAATTGGGAGCTACAAACCCAGTATTCTTTGCAACCGACCAAGCATCACGAACATTCAATTGGATGGAAGTATTTGACGAACTAGAACAATTCATGCCATGGTCAATGTCATTTGAAATGGCCTGGATAGCGGATCGAAACCATGGTTATGTTCAAAGTATTCTTTGGGATTGGCTTCCGAATTCGAATTTTGAAATCCCAATTACAATGGAAGGAGATATATTCATATTCTTTAGGTTCTGGTGATAAAGTAAACAAGGGCTCTTCCAATTTCTTTGACGCGATGCGGAGCGTTAATTAAAAGGGGAGAGTTTTTGTCTGTCTCGACCACAATTGTTTTGGCATTGACCAAATCAAGAATCGAAGGAACATCAAACCAATATGGCGGGTCAATAAAGGCAATATCAAAATTGTTCAGCTTTTTTAAAACTTCTTTATAATCAAGGTTTAATACTTTGGCGTTGCCAAGTCCCGCAAGGTTTTTCTTGATAATATCAACGGTTTCTGGCCTGATGTCATTAACGATGACACTTGATGCACCACGGCTTAGGGCTTCGGCCGAGAAGGCACCAGAGCCACCAAATAAATCCAAAACAACGGCACCACGAATATGCGTCCCCAGGACGTTGAAGATGCACTCACGCACCCTGTCCATTGTTGGACGTGTAAAATCGTCCGACAGGAATTCAAGTCGCCTTCCGCGGAACTTTCCACCTATAATTCTCATTAACAAATTTTACCACATAATCTGCAACAATTACTGCCGGATTTATAACTGGGATATTACCTAGGTATTTTTCGATTTTGTCTTGGATAATTGGGTAATGCGTGCAGGCCAAGACCACAATGTCCGAATTCTTAAGTTCGCTGAAATAACCTTCGATTGCCTCCTGGACGCATTTGTTTGCCTCTATCAAAGGGACCAGGTCAGGGCAGGCAACCGTTTTCATGTTTTTGAAAACTCCACTGTGGACTGTTCTCGTTGTTGCGGCAACTCCGATATTTTTATATTTTTCAAGGAACAAAAGGGTAGGCGAAATCATGTCGATAACAGGAACGGACGAGTATACCCTTGCCTCATTCAAAGCGACAGATGAAACTGTGTTGCATGCAATAACAATTAGGTCGACATTCTGGTTGCAAAGGTCGCTTATGATCTCGATTGTTCGATTTCTGATAAATTCAACTGACTTGTCACCGTAAGGAAGGTTTTCATAATCGCCAAAGTAAATATACTCTGCTTTTGGCAATACCCGCCTAAGTTCCAAAAGGACCGTCAATCCGCCCTTTCCTGAATCAAAAACACCTATCTTCACAAGTTAAAATATGAAAAACAAAAAACTCGCGACACTAACCGCTAAAAGCGTATGTGTTAATTTGAACGCCAAATAAAACCACACGCTCATGCCAAACTTTTTAAAAAACAACAACCCTTGCATGCCAACGCAAATTCCACCCCACGCCAAAATAGCCGTTACCAGCATAACTTGCCAAAATTCGCCCAATGTAATACCCGCCAATTTGAACACTCCAGAGGTCATCTCCAGGCCTGAACTAATCGCAATATCCAATCCAACAGGAAGGCCAAGCAAGCTGTCTAATTGACTACCCACAATAAAAAACAAAACAATCAGGCCACCCACCATTAAAATAGATTGCACAGAGGACTGAAGCGAATTTGCAAAAGCATCGGTGAAGCCAGGTTTTTCACTTTGCGATAGATCAGTTTTTCTAGGCGAATCCTCCAAACCATTAACTCTACGCCATAAAAGGCCATTAAGCAAAGCCCCGATCAAAATCGCCAAAAAAATGACAAGTCCAAAACGCAAACTTGAAAACAACGACACTCCAACCGTTGCAATTATAAAGATTGGGCTTGGAAA
>Ga0123355_10001587_pt1 | contig 31694 bp, 30 predicted proteins | sample TergutEmb28metaG_3_FD_89872 | JGI IMG/M metagenome (GOLD analysis project Ga0123355, IMG submission 89872) | Embiratermes neotenicus P1 segment gut microbial communities from Petit-Saut dam, French Guiana - Emb289 P1 | ecosystem: Host-associated > Arthropoda: Insects > Digestive system > Gut ...
ATATGCCCAATGGTTGAAGAAGGCGAGGAAGACACACTAAAATCTGCGAAAGAGCATTACGACATGCTGCGAACGCAGATATTTCCGGAGCTTCGCGTGGAGCTTGTTCACGGCAAAATGGCGGCGCGACCAAAAGATGCGGCTATGTCCGCATTCACAGATGGTGAGGCCGATATCTTGGTTGCAACGACGGTGGTCGAAGTCGGCGTTGACGTGCCGAACGCCGCGTTGATTATCGTTGAAAATGCCGACCGATTTGGCTTGGCGACGTTGCATCAACTCCGCGGAAGAGTTGGCAGGGGGGCGCATAAGTCGTACTGCGTTCTGTTTGGCGACACATCGCGTGAGCGGTTGGAAATCATGCGCGAAACGAACGATGGATTCAAAATCGCCGAGGAGGACTTAAAGCTCCGCGGTCCTGGCGATTTTTTCGGTTCACGCCAGCACGGTCTGCCGGAAATGCGGATCGCAAACTTTGCATCTGATATGGCGATTCTAAAAAGCGCTCAAAGCGCTGCCGAAGAGCTTTTGAATGCAGATCCGCAGTTGAACTCGCCGGAAAACAGAAAGCTCGCGGAACAAATCATGCGTTTGTTTGAGATTAATGCAGATAAGCTCAATTGACCCGGACTTGACAAGCTGGCAGTGCTCGTGTATAATCTGGACACAATTTAAGAAGTAAAAAATGAAGGTGCGCGATATGCGATAATAGGGAATCAGGTGCGAAGCCTGAGCAGTCCTGCTGCCGTATTGACTGAGTTGAATCCAGGTGCCATTGAACTCATTTGAGTTTGAGAAGGCGGAGTTTAGTGTTTGAAGTCATAGCCGGAAAACCTGCCTCATTTAAAATGGTGTGGCCATTTAACGTAATGACTCCACAGAGTATGGAGGCAATATGGTTTGTCGCGGGATTTTCGCCTTATTAATCTTGCGGTGAAGATATTTGTCTCGGCTCCGATGAGCCGGGATTTTTGCGTTTAGGAGATAGTATGAACCTGGTCATCTTTGATTTAGACGGCACATTATACCGTACGCATGAGACTCTCATGCCGGCGTTCCGCGAGATGTGCGAGAGATACGGCATCCCGTTGACAGGCGAGAACGAAAATTTTCTGATGTATACAACGACGCAATCGTTTCTGCAGAAAAATGCCCCGGATATGACGGCGGAGCAGCGCGCGGAATTCGGCAAAGAGATCAAGCGGCAAGAGATAGCCTCCGTCAAAGAGCGCGGCAGGCTATTCGACGGCGTCCGCGAAATGCTGGATTCCCTGCGGCGTAACGGCGTGGAAATGGTAATCTGCGGCATGGGCACTAAAGATTATATTGAAGCGGTGCTTGAGCGTTGCGGAATCGCCGGGTACTTTAAGAAGATATACCATCGTGTCGAAGGTTTGACCAAAGCCCAGGTGATGAAAACGCTGCTTGCTGAGATGAAATCAGATCAATGCGTAATGGCTGGGGACAGTATCACCGACATAACCGCCGCGAGGGAGAACGGTGTGCCGTTTATCGGTGTTACCTACGGCTACGGTGCGGAGGATATTCAAGATTCTGACGCGCTTGTTCACGATGTGAAAAATCTTCAGGCGGAGATATACAGGTTTTTGATCTATTCGAGAATCGAACGGGAGATTTTCGCACTGCCGAAACCATGTGTAATCGGAATAAATGGAATTGACACATCGGGTAAGACCGTGTTTTCGGACAACCTATGCAAACATCTTCAACGCAGAGGAACCATCGCTCAGGTTTTACACGGCGACGATTTCCACAATCCTCTCGCGGTGCGTAGGGCGGACGATTCGCCGGAGGGCTACTTAAAACACGCGTTTGATGTCCCAAGACTGCACGGACTGATACAGGGACTTAAATCAGGGAAGATGACTACGATTGATTTACTGGACTTAGACTCCGATAAATACAGCGAAAAGACTTTCGAGCCAACGGATGTGATCATAGTTGAGAAAGTGCTGTTATATCGTGAGCCGCTGAAAGCGCTTTTTGACTACAGAATTTTTATCGACATAACGTATGAAAAAGTGTTAACCAGAGCAAGGGAGCGGGATGTGCCTAAGTATGGCGAAGACTATCTGTTGCGATACAAACATCGGTACATCCCCGCACAAAAGTTGTACATAGATGCGCATGACCCGAAAGGGAGTAGTCAGCTTGTTATAGACAATAACGACGTTCAAAGGCCGGTAATATTATGAAGGTAAAGATAATAATCACGATATGCGCGAGTCTGGTGGTGCTGGTGCTTGGAATCGCCCTAGGCAGTGTAAATATACCGCCGGGGGAGATTTTTGCCATAATACGCTATCGACTGACGGGGACAGAGTTTACCGAAACTGTAAACAATTCCACCGCTATTGTGTGGAATCTGCGGTTGCCGCGTGCGTTGTTGGCATTTATTGCGGGAGGCGCCTTGTCAGTCAGCGGCGCCGTTATGCAGTCGGTGCTACGCAATCCGTTGGCGAGTTCGTTTACGCTTGGGGTGTCTTCCGGGGCGTCCCTTGGCGCGGGGATTGTCATTCTGTTGGGGATAACAATCCCGGTGGCGGCGATGTTTACACTGCCGGTGCTTGGATTTGCGTTTGGTATCGGGACAATCTTTTTAGTGATAGGGTTTGCCTCAAAAGTTGACAGCCAAATGGATAACAACACGATCATACTTACCGGCATGGTATTCTCCCTCTTTGTCAACGCGATAACAACGCTTATGTCAGCGTTGGCCAGGCAGAATCTGCAGCAGCTTATATTATGGCAGATGGGCAGCTTTTCTATGCGGGGTTGGGAGGCGATTTATATTCTGGCGCCCGCTGTCGTGGCGGGGGTGATATTTATCACACACTTCAACCGAGAGCTTGATATTATGACCTTCGGCGAAGAACAGGCGAAGACGATGGGCGTGAATCTAAAAAGAGTGAAGTGGACGCTACTTATATTATCGGCCGCCCTCACTGGCGGCGCGATTGCATTTGTTGGCGTGATAGGTTTTGTGGATTTAGTCGCGCCGCATATAGTACGCCGTATTTTCGGCTCTTCGCACAGATATGTGATTCCTCTATCAGCACTGTTCGGTGGTGCATTTATGGTGATATGTGATTTAGTCGCGAGAACGATTATAGCGCCAAGGGATTTGCCTGTCGGTGCGGTGACGGCGTTTTTGGGCACGCCGTTCTTCGCATATATCTACTTCTCCAAACGCGCGAAAAAAGCGCAAGTGAGGTGAGTGCAATGCTGACTTTAAAAAACGTATCAGTCGGATACACAGGCGCTGACGTTGTCAAAAACATCACGCTTAGTGTGGAACAGAATGAAAATCTGTCAATAATCGGGCCGAACGGCTGCGGAAAGACGACGCTTTTAAAGGCTGTGGCAAATCTGCTGCCTTTTAAGGGAGATATCGAAATCAGCGGCAAACCAGTGCACGAGATGAGCCATCGGGAAGTCTCGTTAAAAATCGCGCTTTTGAGCCAGCTGTCCGGCATATATTTTTCATATTCTGTGTTCGACACGGTGATGATGGGACGGTATCTGCACATAAAAGACAAGTTTTTGGGGCTGCCGTCTGACGAAGACAGAGAAAGTGTGATGAAAACCCTTGAGGTGATGGATTTATCCAAAGAAAAAGATAGATCAATAACAACACTGTCCGGCGGACAGCTGCAAAGGGTGTTTCTTGCCAGAACGCTTGTGCAGGAGCCGGAGATTATTCTGCTGGACGAGCCGACAAATCACCTGGACTTGAAATATCAAATCGAACTGATCGACTTCTTGAAAAAATGGGCGCAGAGCGGTAATCGCACTGTCATCGGCGTGTTGCACGATATCAATCTCGCGATGAAGCTCAGCGACAACATTCTCGTTATGAAAGACGGCGAGATTCAAGTACACGGCAAAGTGAACGCGGTTATAAACGACAGTCTGTTGCGGCAAGTATACGATATAGACGTGGCGCGATATATGAGGGAATCTTTGAAGATTTGGGAAGAATTGAGGTCGTGAGGGGGATGCCCTTGTCTTTACCTGCCAACAATGATATAATAATCGCAATAACACGCATTACCATTATAAATTGGAGGCCAAAACACATGAGTATCAGTAGTGAGCAAATTAAACAACACGCCGCGTCACTGGGGATGGCGTTGTGCGGTGTGGCGAGTATCGACAGATTTGAGACTTCCCCGGAAGGCTGGCACCCGTGCGATATTCTTCCTGGCTGTAAATCTGTGATTGTCGTCGGTGCGCGGTTGATAGATGGAGTTGTACAGGCAAATTTCCGCGCGTTTGAAGAGGGGAAGGATCACTTGAAAGGCATATTCGGCACATACGGATACACAATGCTGCCGAATTTTGAACTCACGTACATCTGCTACGCGATGGCGCAGTACATAGAGACGAATTCAAGCGAGATTGCCACGCCGTGTTCAACAGGGCCGATGACAAACGGGATACAGATTAGCATACGCCACGCTGCGGTCGCGGCTGGGCTTGGTGAGTTCGGGTATTTAAGTATCGTGTTGACTCCGGAATACGGCCCACGCCAGCGCTTCGGTGTGATACTGACGACGCTGGAGTTAGAGCCGGATCCGATGTACGGCGGCCCTGCGCTATGCGGAGGTGAGAAGTGCGGAATATGCGCAAAAGTTTGTCCGACCGGGGCAATCAGGGAACCCGGCACGCATGAGCTGGAGCATGTTGAGATGGGCGGCAAGGAATACGACTATACGAAAGTCCATTTTGCAAAATGCCGCAAGTCGCTGCAAGCGATGACAAAAGCGCTTGGTGGCAAGGAAGACTATTTGCCGGAGAAAGAACCGACGATGGAAGACCTCGCCGCGGGGGAAAGCCGTATGCCGATAGACGCGATGGGGCTTATGCACATTAGCTCCTGGCACTGCGGCAGATGCCAGACCTATTGCCCGGCCGGAAAATGGGGAGAACGGTATAAGAAAACAGGCCTAAGCCATGGCCCTGTGTTTATTGAAGAGAAGCTATAGAAAAGAAGACCACCTGTGTAGATAAGTCGTTGCTGATTAGACCCTGTGCGGGGCTGTCGTCCCGGCGTCCCGCGGACGACCGAGCCGGTCGCCCCTATAATGTAAAATCAAAAATACTTTACGCCTGTCGGTATTTATAACCGGCGGGCGTTTTGTTTGATAATTTACGCAAAAGACTTGCAAAAGAGCCGCATTTTGTATACACTTAAACAATAGGCAAATAGGTATCTAAAACACGCGATGGAAGGGATAATATGGAGTATAGTTACAAACTGTCACAACTGACGGAAGATTTGCAGGCGGATATCATATACCCATCCGTCGATTTTGAGGATGTGTTGATATACACCGGGGACGTGCATCGGCCGGGCTTGCAGTTGGCGGGTTTTTTTGATTACTTCGACCCCACTCGCATACAGCTTGTCGGGCGCATGGAATCGGCGTATATGGAAAAACATTCGCCGGAAGAGTGTCGAAAAAAATGGGAAGCGCTGTTGGAGCAGAAGATGCCTGCCCTGATAATGTGCCACGGCGCGGAAATAACGCTGGAGCTGATATCAGCCGCAGAAAAATACGACGTGACGGTACTCAGCACCGAAGCGGACACGACGGATATTATGTCATCAATCATAAGAATTGTAAGACGAGCCGTTGCGCCGAGCATCACGCGGCACGGCGTTCTTGTCGAGGTATACGGCATCGGACTTTTTCTGGAAGGGGAGAGCGGCATCGGCAAAAGCGAGGCGGCGGTTGAACTGTTAAAACGCGGCCATCGTCTGATTGCCGATGACGCCGTTGAAATAAAAGCCGTTGATGTCAACATGCTGCAAGGCACGGCGCCTGACCTTATACGGCACTATATTGAGATACGGGGCATTGGTGTTATCGATGTGCGCCAGATTTTCGGTGTGGGTGCTATAAGGACGCAGCAGAACATCCATCTTGTTGTCAAGTTGGAGCCGTGGAATGACGGAACGCATTATGACAGACTGGGAATAAATGAAGAAACGGTCAATATACTGGGTGTTGAGGTCGCCACCGTGACAATACCTGTGCGGCCGGGGCGCAATCTAGCCGTTATCCTTGAAGTTGCGGCGATGAACCAGCGCCAGAAATTCATGGGATATAACGCGGCAATAGAGTTCACAAAGCAGATAAACAAGTATTTTGACGATCAAATGAAATGAGGTGCGTCATGGATGCGATATCAAAGGCATTAGAGGTCTCCGGACGCTTGCTGCCCACAATAGAGTGCAGACTCAATGAACCGATGAAAAACCACACCTCATTTAGAACAGGCGGTCCTGTCCGCGCAATGTTTCTCCCGAAAAGCGCTGAGGAATTGACGGAACTCAGCGCCGTGCTGAGAGAATCCGGCGTCCGGCCGTTTATAATGGGCAATGGCACAAATCTGCTTGTGGATGATAGAGCGTTTGAGATTATCGTAATCAAAACGACTGAACTCAACAATATTGCGCAAACAGGCGAAACAGAGATAACGGCGGCAAGCGGAATCATACTCGCAAAGTTGGCGTTATTCGCCTGTGAGAGGGGATTGGCAGGTTTAGAGTTCGCCCACGGAATCCCCGGCACACTCGGCGGTGCGGTGTCAATGAACGCAGGCGCTTACGGCGGGGAGATGAAAGACGTGATTCAGGTGACCACGGCATTGAATCCGGAGACGGGGGTGTTTTCCGTGACAGACGATGAGCATGACTTTTCGTACAGACATAGCCGGTTTCTAGATAATGAGGACATAATACTGTCATCGGCCGTACGGCTGCGGAAAGACGATGCCGCCAAAATCCGGGCGAGAATGGATGAGTTGAGTCAACGCCGCCGTGAATCCCAGCCGCTTGACTTACCCAGCGCCGGAAGTACGTTCAAGCGTCCGCAAGATGGTTATGCCGCTGCGCTGATTGAAGAAGCTAGGCTGAAAGGTTTTGCTATCGGGGGCGCGGTAGTCTCAGAAAAACACTCCGGCTTTATAGTAAACAGGGGGGACGCATCGTTTAAAGATATCATGGCGGTTATTGAGCATGTGAGGGAGACGGTTTTCAGAAGATTTGGCATTGCACTTGAGACGGAAGTCAAGATTTTAAGATAGAGAGGGTCTAAGTATGGAACTAATAATAATTTCAGGATTGTCAGGTGCGGGGAAGAGCCGTGTTGCGGCCGTACTGGAAGACATGGATTTCTATTGCGTGGACAACATGCCGGTGTCGATGATGCCGAGATTCGCCGAACTGTGCCTGGACACCCGCGGCAAGTATGAAAGAGTCGCCTTGGTTACTGACGTGCGCGCACTCGAAGATATCAGCGAATTTTTCGCAGCCTTGGACGAGATGCGTGAAATGAACTGTGAAATCAGGATTCTGTATGTCGAGGCTGAAGTGGAGACGATTGTCAAACGCTATAAAGAAACGCGCCGCCGCCATCCGCTGGATGTGGGGTTCAGCGGACTGGAAGATGCCGTCCTGGCGGAGATAAAAAGGCTGTCCCCACTGAGGGCGCGGGTCGACGAGATAATCGACACAACGGGTCTCACACTGGGGAAATTGCAGCGGATGCTATTCACGCGCATGGAAGGGCAAGAGAGCAACAAAGCGCTTAACGTCAACATCAAATCGTTCGGATTCAAGCATGGCATCCCGATAGAAGCGGACCTGATGTTTGATGTCAGGTTTATGCCGAATCCGCATTATATCGCGGAGTTGCAAGCCAAGACAGGGCTTGAAGCCGAGGTGAAAGAGTATGTTTTCGCCCATGAGCAAAGCGCTGAATTTTTTCAGAAGCTCTGCAATATGATGGACTTTCTTCTGCCGCATTACATCGAAGAAGGTAAGCGATATCTGGTGGTCTGCATCGGCTGCACGGGAGGACGGCACAGGTCGGTTGCGATATCAGAAACATTGATGGAACATTTAAGCAAGAACGGCTATCCGGTTGACTGTGTACACAGGGATATAGAGAAGGGACAGCTTTAAAAAAACGATTAGCTGGCTTGAATGATGTGCCCGCACTTGTTGCGTATATCGCAAATATGTACACAAAAGATGAATAGGGTACATGGCGCTTAAACTATAGAGGGAGATAGAGTACATTGTCATTCTCATACAAAACAAAACTGGAACTGTGCAAACTCCCCACGGGCGGGGAGTGTTGCGCTGTGGCTGAGTGTTACGGGATGCTTCTGTACGGCAACACGTTCAGCGAGCGGGAGATTAAAATAATCACCGAGAACACGAGTCTTGGCGAGCGGCTTATCACGCAGTTTCAGAACGCGTTTGTAATATCGTTTGATATGCTACCGGACATGGAGAAACCGGGAAAAAAGGCGTATATTATTAACGACGCGGATAAGCTCAGGCGGATTTTTGAGGCTTATGGATTCACCCCAGGGAATCATCTGGCGCACCATATAAATCTCGGCGTCCTTGAAGAAGATTGCTGCCGCCGGAGCTTTATCAGGGGCGCATTTCTGGCCGGCGGGGCGATAACTGATCCTGTGAAGAGCTATCACTTAGAGCTGGTGACCGACCATTTCAACGTAAGCCGTGAGACGTATTCGCTGCTGCTGGAGATGGGTTTTTCCCCAAAAGAAACGGAGCGAAGCGGGAATTTCATCACGTACTTCAAGCAGAGTTCCGCGATAGAGGACTTCCTCACGCTAATCGGCGCGCCGATTTCCGCGATGGAGCTGATGTCGGCGAAGATTGAGAAAGATATGCGCAACACCGTTAACAGAAAAGTCAATTGCGACACCGCCAACGTCACAAAGATGGTGGACGCCGCGGGGAATCAGATTGAGGCGATTACGAAAATCCAGGCCGCCGGGGGATTTGCTTCTTTGCCGGAAAAGCTACGGCAGACAGCGGAATTGCGGATTGATAACCCGGAACTCAGCCTGAAGGAGCTCGCGGAGATATCAACGCCGCCGGTGACGAAGTCTTGCTTGAATCACCGCCTGAGAAAGCTTATGGAGCTTGCAAATATGGCAAGCCGGTAGGAGACGTGTGGCTTATGGTATGCTGTGTTATTTATTGCGGTGATTATGTAGATAATTTATGTTAAGAACAGAAAAATAAAAGGACAGGTGAACATATATGCCTAAAACCAAAGAACTGCTTCCAGAGGATACTGTTATCGCCTGGAATAATGGCCCGCTGGATGAATACCGCAGATTTTTCCGGCAATCAACAGGCAATGATGAAATCAAGGCGGGTAAAAATGAGTTTAACACATGGCTGTTTATGCAGACCGGCAAAACTTTGAAGGAAGCATTGGACGAATACCGAAACCCTTCGGGGCAAAAAGACATGAAGGATATATTATCAGAACGGCGGTTTGAAATAATATCCAAAGCAGCCAAAACTTTTATTGTAGCCTTCGATGAAGCAATAAATGCGCTGGGATACGATTATGGAGGAAGCATAGGAAGCGGGTATGGTTGGAGTCTGCTTATGATAATTTATGGAAAAACCGAGACAAAAAGCAGGCAGTGTCCCGCCCGGATTTATATCGGGGAAAATTGGACTGCATTAAGGTTCTACCTAAATAATATAGACAAACACCGCGCCTATGTAGAAAACGCGCCGGAGCATGTTAAGGAAATATTTTTCGGAGGGCAGGATTGCCCTTGCAGACCAGACTGCTCTGCTAAGGCGAAAAAGTACACCATAGGTGATAAGCAATTTGTCAAATGCACCCATGCGGATTTTAGGGTTACAAACCCCAATGTCGATAAGTTGCCCGATTACATGGGGTTGCTACATGAGTTTTATCCGGTTAGAAAATTGAAACAAATAGTATAAGCATTTTCTACAGTTATAGGAGATTTACATGATAAAAGTCAACATCGAAGGCACTCTCAATTTCATAGACGAAAGCGAACTGCGCGGAACCGGCACGGCGCGGGACTTCAATATGTCGGCCGACACAGGCTGGGTTAATTTGCCGAAGTCCACGGAAAACTTGGCGGAGATAAAAGAAGTTGCCGGTAAAATACGTGGCGAATCTGAGGCGCTTGTGGTCATCGGTATCGGCGGGTCTTATCTCGGCGCTCGGGCGGCTATTGAGTTTATCAAAAACACTCCGGATTCAACTGATATATATTTTGCCGGGAACAATGTGTCCGGCGAGTATTTGAAGTGGATAATTGACCGTATCGGTTCACGGGATTTTTCTGTGAACGTCGTGTCAAAATCAGGCTCCACAATAGAAACGGCGATCGCCTTGCGGTTTTTTAAAGAGCTGCTTTTGACAAGATACGGCCAGGCGGGGCTGAAGCGCAGGCTTTATATCACGACGGACGCAGGTTCGCCGCTTTACGAAATGGCCGCCCGCGAAGGATATCGCTGCCTTGAAATGCCGCCCGGTGTCGGCGGGAGGTATAGTGTCCTGACAGCTGTCGGTTTGTTGCCCTGCGCTGTCGCTGGAATTGATATTGACGAGATGATGCTCGGCGCGCGAGAGGAGATGGAGACGGGGCGGGATAACGCCGCGCTGTATGCGTCTTCGCGGCAGGCGCTTTATCGGGAAGGTAAGAAGATAGAGATTCTGGCCTCGTTTGAGCCTGTATTCAAGTCCATGGGGGAATGGTGGAAACAGCTTTTCGGCGAGAGTGAGGGCAAGGCCGGGCGCGGAATATTTCCGGCTTATGCCGATTACACGGCCGACTTGCACTCGCTGGGGCAGTATATTCAGGAGGGCGAGCGGACGCTGATAGAAACGTTCGTCACCTTTGACCGGCCGCGCGTGGAACTTGATATTCCGGGCGGGCCGATACATGACGACAAAATCGGCGCGTTGGCTGGGCTTGATCTGGGCGAGATCAACCGCGCGGCGTCCGAAGCTGTGAAAAAAGCGCATATCGACGGGGGAGTGCCTGTTATAGAGCTGCACGCACCGGGGTTGACAGCCGCATCATTCGGTGCGCTTGTGTATTTTTTTCAACGATCCTGCGCCATCTCGGCGACGATTTCCGGCGTTTATCCGTTTGACCAACCGGGCGTGGAGGCGTATAAGAAAAATCTGTATGCGATACTCGGACTTTAGAAATTTAGGTTGAATGATTGTCCGGGAAATGGTAAAATGATGTAGCAACTAAAATGAAAGAGGTGTTTCAACATGGTTAAAGTGATAATGGGCCTGAAAGGCTCCGGAAAAACTAAACAGCTTATAGAGCTGGTTCACAACTCGCTTGAAGAAGAGCGTGGGGATGTTGTCTGTATAGAAAAGGGTGTAAAGCTTATGTATGATATCCCGCATAAAGTCAGGCTTATTGAGGCTACACAATATGATTTTGACGGATATGTTTTTCTAAAAGGATTTATCAGCGGCCTGCATTCGGCTTATTATGATATAACGCATATTTTTATAGACAGTGTGCTTCGCATAATCGGGGTTGACGGTATTGACGACAGGCTTGAAGAATTCCTCGATTGGTGCGATGCTTTCAGCAAGCGTGAACATGTGAAGTTCACAATAATCGTAAGTGCGGACGTTTCACTAGCCACTGCGGGGATTACAAAATATTTCTAGTAAAATGAGACTGCTGCTGCATTGCTGCTGTGCGCCGTGCGGGAGTCATGTGATAGAACTTTTGTCGCAGTCCTATGATGTAACGGTTTTGTTCTACAACCCGAACATTGACCCGCCGGAGGAATACGACAAGCGATTGGCGGAGTTGCGACGGATGCTTGAGTTGCCGGATTATGCAGGGGCGGAGTTTGTCACGGGCGAATATAATGCAGAGGCGTTCAACGCCGCAACGGAGCTGTTCTGGGACGAGCGCGAAGGCGGACGCCGATGTGAAGTTTGCTTTGATTTGCGTCTGCGTGAAACGGCTCGGCTCGCGGCTGGCGGGGGATATGGCTATTTCACGACAACACTGTCGGTCAGCCCGCACAAAAACGCGAAACTGTTGAACGAAATCGGCGGCAAGCTTGAACAGGAATATGGCGTTGAATATTTGTGCGCTGACTTCAAGAAACAGGATGGATATAAACGCTCTATTGAGTTGTCAAAAAAGTATGGATTGTACAGGCAATCATACTGCGGGTGTTTACCTTTCTTGAAAGAAAGGTAAACTGAACTTTATGGCGCTTCGCGGCGCTTTTAGGCATGTTTGGAGGTAAAATGACGGACGGCACAACACGAATCCGGAGGCTTGCGCTTTCCGGTGTTATCGCGGCGCTTTACGCAGCCTTGACGATAGGAACTGTATTCATAAGCTTCGGGCCGCTTCAGTTCCGCGTTGCGGAGGCGCTTACGGTATTGCCGTTTTTCTTTCCGCATTCAGTCTGGGGCGTTTTTGTCGGAGTCGTTGTCTCGAACATTTTTAGCCCCTACGGCCCGCTTGATATTGTAATCGGATCATTGGCGACGCTTATAGCCGCGTTATGCACTATGCGGATAGGCATTATCAACAGGGACTCATTCAAGCTAAAAGTTTTGGCTTGCCTGCCGCCGGTGATCATCAACGCGATTGCTATTGGCGCGCTTATCGCTTGGGCGTATGCAGGCGGGGGCGCCGCATTCTGGCCCGCCTTTGTTGCATTTGGACTTCAAGTAGGATTAGGTCAGCTCGGCGTTCTATACATTATCGGACTGCCAATCCTGCATTTTCTGCCGGGGACACCGGTGTATAAGCTTATAACAAATCTATATGATGGAAAGAGTGTGAGGCTATAATGAAAGTAACAAAAGCCGTGATTCCCGCTGCGGGGTTTGGTACGCGGATGCTGCCATGGTCGAAATCTGTGCCGAAAGAAATGCTGCCGATTGTGGACAAGCCGGCGATACAGTACATTATAGAAGAAGCGGTGGCTTCCGGCATAGAGGATGTCTTGATTATAACCGGCAGGGGAAAGTCTGCGCTTGACGACTACTTCGATTACTCGCCGGAGCTGGAGAGCAAGCTTTCGCTCTCGGGCAAATTGTCGGATTTGGAGGAAGTGAGAGGCTCGGCGGATATCGCAAACATATTCTACGTGCGCCAGAAAGAGATGAAAGGTCTTGGCCATGCCATATGGCGGGCGAAGGCGTTTGTCGGGAATTCACCGTTCGCCGTGTTGCTGCCTGACGATATTATGATGGCAGACAAACCGGTGATAAAACAGCTTATCGAAGCCGCCGAAAAATACAACGCCTCAGCGGTTGGCACACAGAAGGTGAGTCTTGACGTCATTTCCAAATACTCATCGCTGAAAGTGTCTGCGCTTGAGGACAGGGTGTTCAAAGTATCTGACATGAACGAAAAGCCAACACCGGCAGAAGCGTTTTCCGAATATGCAATTCTTGGCAGATATGTACTTACACCTGAGATTTTTGAGTTACTTGCAAACACCCAACCGGGCTATGGCGGGGAGATTCAGCTGACGGATGGCTTAAACGCGTTGTGCAAACAATCAGATATGGTAGCTGTAGATTTCGAGGGCAAGCGATACGATGCTGGAAATTTGCAGGGCTATCTTGAGACTATGGTTGACTTCGCGTTGCGGGACTCCAATGTTGGGGATTGGTTTAGGGATTTTATTGGGGGTAAGGTGTAGATATGGATGACAAAATGCTTGAAGTAGCAAAAGAAGCCGTTGTCGCAGTGGCAAAAGAGGGATATCAAGATGCTGCAAAACCCGTGCTTGAACCAACAGGCAAAGCTTTGGGGCTGCTACCTAGAGCAATAAAGGCAGCTTTTTTACCGTTGGAGAAATGGATTATAGGGAGAGAGTACAACTTAGCAGAGACGGAAAAACTACTTGAACAGAAATTGCAAAATGTTAGCTTAGATAAAATTAGTTCGCCTGAGGCTTACATCGGAGTTCCAGCTCTGCAATACATAAGCTATTGTGTGGATAGCGAGGAATTGCGAGATATGTATGCAGAATTATTAGCAAAATCAATGAATGAAGCTACACGAAACGGAGTTCATCCGAGTTTTGTGGAAATAATCAAACAACTCTGCCCAGATGAGGCTAGAATTATGAAAATTGTGGATAGTGTCGTCCCTGTGATTACAGTTCGGTATGAAAATAGAAAGGGCGATGGATACGATATTTTGCGAAACTTCTCAAATATTGGAGAAGAGGCCGGATGTGAATACCCCTACAATATTCCTCAATATCTAGATAATATGGAGCGCCTCGGCATAATCAGCACAAATGTTCTAGGGTCACTTCTTGATAAAAGTGTCTACGCCCCGCTAAAAAATCATCCAAGTGTTAAGGCTCTTGAGGCACATTATGTGCAAAATGAGCCCCAATATTTGGAAACTGTTGATGGGGAGGTATCTGTACAATTTAATGAGAGGTATTATTACCTTACAGATTTTGGACGTTCATTTAAAACAATTTGTATAACTCCAATAAGTTAACTTTTATTGAAATCGAGATAGTTTGACTTCTCAAAATCCGGCCTCTAATTCATCACTTTCATTAACACAAACCAAACCCCCGGAAATACTTCCGGGGGTTTGCCTATTATTACGAAATACTTACGCCATTTCCAACAACGTGCGTTTTACCATTGTCTTCGCAATCTGCACCTTATACTTCGTCGCCTCGAACGGGCTGGCTTCTGCCACGGCGGCTTCACCGGCGGCTTCTGCGATGGCTTCGTTGATCGCCTTGCCGCGCAGGGCGTCTTCAGCCTTGAACGCGCGAACCGGTACAGGGGCCACGGCACCCAGGCAGACACGCGGTTCGTCGCCTGTGACAATTGCGCAGTTGACTATCGGGAAGTCAATTGACTTGCGTATCGCCATTTTTTTGAATACGCTCTTCGCCCCGGCTGGCAGTGCGGGGATCACGATCTCGGTGATAATCTCATCGGGATCAAGCGTTGTGCCTTTAAGCGTATCTGCCACGAAGAGTTCTTCGGCGGACAGTGTGCGCTTATTTGTGATGATTTTGGCATTAAGCGCAATCAGCGCCGTGGATACGTCAGACGATTGTACGGTGTAACAGCCGCAGTTCAGACATCTCTTGGCTTCTTCAAGTGCTTCATCCGAAGTCGGGGATTCAGAATCCTCCAACTCAAGGCCGCGTTTATCGACTGCAAGTTCACGCAGTTTCATTGCGGTTTTGACCAGAATGCCATCAGAATCGACTGTGGTAAATCCGTCGGAGCATTCACATCCGGCACCGGCCAGAACTTCCAGATACTGATTCACACCGGCTGCGGCACGCCGTCCGTTAGCGAGTGCGCCGACAACGGTGTTAGGCCCGGTTGTCGCGTCACCGGCTGCGAACACGCCTTCGCGTGAGGTCATGTGCGATTCTTCGTTGACGTCAATCAAGCCGCGCGGGCTCAACTGAAGATGATACTTTTCATCCAGGAAGCTCAAATCTACTTGCTGACCAACGGCCATAAGGATGTTCTCGGCATTTACGACTTGAGTATCATTATCATCGTATTGCGGATTGAACCTGCCGGTCTCATCCCATGGGCTGATGCATTTTTTAAGTTCCATACCCTGGAGTTTGCCGCTCGTTTCAACGACTTTTGACACGCCCCAAGACGGCATGATGATAATACCCTCTTCCTCGGCCCTTTCGATTTCCTCACTGCTTGCAGGCATACGATCCCGCGGTTCAAGACATGCCAGCGTGACTTTATTCGCACCGAGGCGTTTTGCGGTGATGGCAACGTCCATCGCAACGTTTCCGCCGCCGATGACAAGGACTTCTTTACCGACCTTGCCGTCCATCCATTTCTTGACTTCCATCAGGAAATCAAGGCCGAACACAGTTAACTCTTCACCCGCGATGCCGACAACGGGGCGTTTCCACGCGCCGGTGGCGTAGCAGATACTGTCATACTTGTCATCAAGTTCCTGCGGCATGATGTTTTTGCCAAGCTGAACGTTCAGTTTGAACTCAACGCCCATTTTCTCAAGTGCTTTGACAACATTACGCACGATGTCTTTCGGCAGCCTGAAAGCGGGGATAGCATACATAAGCATACCGCCGGCTTCTTCCTTCGTCTCGTACACAGTGACTTTGTTTCCGGCTTTCCGCAGATAGTACGCGGCGGAGAGGCCGGACGGGCCAGCGCCGACTATCGCGACAGATTTGCCTGTTTCAGTCTTCGGCGGTGCGTAAAACTTATCGGTGTTAGCCATGATATAGTCGCCGAGTGAACGTTCAACTCCGCCTATCGCCACGTTTTCGTCTGTCTGACAGCGATTACAGGCGCTTTGACAGAAGTGTGCGCAGACACGGCCGGTGAAAGCGGGGAATGGGTTCATGCTCATAAATATCTCAGCGGCTTTGTCCCAGTTGCCTTTACGCATCTGCTCAAAATACGCCGGTTTGTCGATACCTGCGGGGCACTCTGATATACACGGAGTGTCATGGAAGCGCTTGCCGCCGAATGCGGAGTGATAGCGGTTGTCGCCCAAAATAGCGAAGCATTCGTCTCCACCTTTGCGGCTGCAGTGGAAGCGGTTTTCCGGTTTGCGGAAGTACCAGCATCTCGGAAGCTGGGAGACGTTGCCGCCTATGGTACCCATATCGCGCAGATGCGGGGAGGCGACAGCGCCGGCCGCCTGAGCCAGAGCCTGGAACTTTTCTTTAACAATGGGACTATCGGCAATATCGGCAAGTCTGGTGAGTGCGCCGACTTTTAATGTGCCGCCGTCTTCTTTTATGTAGTCCAGCCCCGGGATTGATTTGAGATTGACGACCCGTGCGGGATGAACGGGAAGTATGTTGTCTTTAATTGTGCCTAAAAGATCAGTACCGCCTGCGATCACGCGGGCTTGACCTGTGGCCAGCGTGGATTCAACCTCTTTTACGGTTGCCGCGTTAGTATGCTGAAAAGGTTTCATATATTCTTCCCCCTTCTACGCCTTGCCAAGCGCTTTAAGTATTTTATCCGGAGTTGCCGGCGGATCTACCCATACGCCGATTGCGTTGTGAATCGCGATGACCACCATGTGCGTGTTTGCCAGAGAGTGGCTTATGCCGGAAGCTCCGTAAGCCGCGTTCCCGGCGCGGGTTTCAAGGAACTGCCGCTCAACAGGCGCGACGTCAAGCATCGTTGGTTTTTTATAGTCGATCATATTGTTGTTCAGCCGAACGCCTGTTCTATCGTCGTATACAAAATCCTCAAGAAGCTGACAGCCTTGGCTGAAGTACATAACCTGGTCAATCTGACTTTCCAGTGACGTCGGGCGCAGGACTTTACCGGGGTCTGCGACAACGCCGAATCTCAGGACTTCAACTTCGCCGGTATCAACATCGACTGCTACTTCGCAGTAAGCCGTGTTCATTGTATCCAGCATTTTGCCGAGGCCAAGGCTCCAGATAGCGGCGGGCGGTCTGCCGTGATATGTCGCTATCAAGTGACGTGTTGTAGCCTTGTGAAGCGGAACGGCGATAGACGGGTCAGCTTTGACGATAACATGGCCGTCAACTATATCAAGCGCTTCCGCCTTATAGCCTTTAAGCGGACTTGGAGTTGGCGGACCACCCATCATACCCGGAGGAGGCGGATTTTCCGCGTCTTCGGCTGCCCATTCAAGGATTTGTTTTTTCAGCAGGTTGGCGCATTCTTTCATTGCCCATGCCGAGGCCGTGCTGCCGTCCGACCCGCCGCCGACAGGCGTGAAGATCTCACGGTAATCGAAGTCAACAACAACTTCGTCATATGTGACGCCAAGCTCTTCAGCGACGACCATTGCGTTACATTCAACGGCGAAAATTCCAGTGACAGGCCCTTGCGTCGGCATGTGGATCACGCCGTTACGGAATTCCAGCTTACAGTTATACCCGGAGAACGCGTGACGCGGGCATATCTGATAACGGAACGACGCACCATGCATACGTCCGTCAGGCAGTTTTTTTGTACCAGCCGGATGATGGTTCCAGTTCATAAGCTTGCGACCCGCTTCAAGGCACGCGTCAAAGCTTGGAACCGGTCTCATATCTTCCTGAGAGTCCGGGCCGTGCAAATTCAGTTTCGCTATATCAATCGGGTCTTTACCCAGCTTTTCGGCGACAAGATAGATCGCCATTGTGCCGGAATCCCAGTTGAACGGGCAGTGCTGTCCGCTCAGATACATCTTGCCGCGGTTAGAGTCAACGACTTCCATCCACTGTCTGATGTTAAGGCATTTCATCGTATAGTACGGCCCATATCCTTGGTCGTTGGCCGCGCCAAATGCAGAACTGCCTTCGATTCCGCCGTCAGCGACGGAGAAATCGTCGATAGCCGTAATAAGCCCGTCATTATCGAATCCTATTTTCATGTACATATAACGCTGATTCATCAGGAAGTCGAACGTATCTTCACGCGTGTTGATACATCTGACCGGGCGGCCCGTGCGTTTTGCCAGAAGAGGCGTGATTTCCTGAGACCTGCGCATACCCCAGTCACAGTATTTTCCGCCTTGGAAAATACCTTCCTGAACTGTTTTATCAGGCGTCATGCCGTGCATCATGCCGACCTGCTCACGCCGCTGGACGGCGCCTTCAAAGTGCAGTATCTGGCCTTGTCCCAAATATGGGTCGGGCCGCCACCATGCGACGGAGCCTGGCGGGTTAGGCAAGTGTGACGAAAACGCGGGGAGCATAAGCTCGTATTCAAGCACATTCTCAGCTTCTGCCATCGCTGTGTCAACGTCGCCTTGTGTGGTCTCGGCATATGTAACATTGCCTTGTCTAGGCTTAACTTCCGGACGGGAGAACATTCCGCCGCCGAATATCTTGTCCGTCGGACGGATAGCGGGGGAGTCTTCCTTGTTGCCTTTGAGGATATCGACAACATGAGGCAAAACTTCCCATTCAATCTCCAGCAACCGCAGTGCCTCTTCGCAAACCTCTTCAGTTTCGGCGACAACGATGACGGCGACTTCAATACCCTCTTGATCCGCGTAGTTATCAAGCCACGGACGAACCGGGCCGAACATCGCGGGTTTGAGGTTTTTTATCTCTTCATCTTCCCAGGTGACGATATCAACAACGCCGGGAAGCGCCTGCGCCTTCGACAAGTCCACGCTGCGCACATAGGCATTAGCGTAAGGACTGCGAAGGAATTTTGCGTGAAGCATATTAGGCATAACGTAATCCGCACCGAATTTAGCGACACCGGTTGCAAGCGCATAAGAAACTTTGCCCGGTAAATTATGTTTGCCAACTACTTTAAATTCTTCTCTTTGACCATTTACACCGACAATATCAGCCATATATCTATCCTCCCTCAGAGATTTTCAGCGCCGCCTCTATAATCGCGGTAGAGTGACGCGGATAAGTACCGCAGATGCAGATGTTGCCGGCCAGGGCTTCACGGCACTCCTGCTCTGTCGGGTTCGGATTCTTGTCAAGCAGAGCCTTGGCGGAAACAAGGAATCCCGGTGTACAATATCCGCACTGCATCGCGTCCCATTTGCAGTACGCATCGACAAGCGGTTTCCATTTCGGGTCAGCGGCGATTCCCTCAACCGTCTGAATCTGTTTGCCCTCGCACTCAAGCACAAGTGTTGAGCAGGCGAGGACGGCACGCCCGTCAATAATAACGGTGCAGGATCCGCAGACGCCTTTGTCGCACATGTGCTTCGCACCGGTCAAACCTAGTCGGAACTGAAGTGTGCGTTTGAGCGTCCAATGCGGTTCGACAAGAACTTCACAATTCTTGCCGTTAAGGTTGAGCGCCACCGTCACCGGCGCGATTGCCGCCGGGTGAGTGGTGTCAAAATGTCTCCGCAGCTCGTCATAGGTTGCGTAAACCTGGGAACAGGCTGGGCAGCGGAATTCATCCAGCGCCGACGGCACCGAGGCGATAAGCCGTGAGGCCGAGGCTTGTGTGGATTCCTGGGTAAACATGTACATCCCTCCAATTGTTCATTTTTTACAATGATTTTGTGGTTTAACCACATTATATTATTATAGCACCTACTATACCATCATATTTCTATTAAATCAAGACAGGAATTTGACATTAAGACCAAAATAGCGTAAAATATGCACGCAATCATGTTTCGCTGTTGCGGAACGTTAAGTATTTGTGAGTAAGCCAGACAGCCGCGTAAGCCCCGCCGAAAGGCCGTTTACGAGGAAAGTCCGGGCTCCATAGGGCAAGGATAACGGGTAACGCCCGCCGAAGGCGACTTCAGGACAAGTGCAACAGAAATAAACCGCTCGTCGCTCACGCAGTGACTGCGCCCCAATCCCCGCAACCCCGACGCGAAGCCCAACGCAGTGGGTTCGTGTCGGAGAGGAGCGACGCAGTGACGCAACGAAGCTTCCGCCATAGGGCGCAGCCCGGCGGCGGAAACGCAGCGCAGTCCCTGCGCGAGCGACGAGTAAGGGTGGAAAGGTGAGGTAAGAGCTCACCCGGCGGCTGGGAACAGTCCGCCGCTGTAAACTCTATCCGGAGCAACACCGTGGAGAGAGCAATAGGCTTGCCCGGCCGCTCTCAGGAGGTGGCTTGAGCCCATTGGTAACGATGGGCCTAGATAGATGGCTGTCCACGACAGAATCCGGCTTACAGGCTTGCTCACATTTATTTAAAAAAGCTAAAAGCAGATGGCGCACATTGTGCGCCATCTGCTAATAATATTCCGCAACTTGCTTATGTCTTTCCGACACGAAAACATCCGCATGTGAGAAAGCTTGCCGCAATTTTTCAATCAAAACTCCGGTGACAAGATTTTCCGTGCAGAAATGGTCGCCGTCTATGATGTTTATCCCCAGCTCTTTCGCCTCAAGGAAAATGTCGTATTTGATATCGGCTGTAACGAACGTGTCGCAGCCGTGTGCAACGGCATGATGCAAATCCCCGCCGCCGGAACCGCCGACGGTGGCGACTTTATAGACATCTTTGCCAGCGTCATGATATCTCAATCCGTTTGTGTTGAGTGCGTATTTCAGCATATCCAAATACTCTGATAGTTTGCGGGGTTTTTCAAGATACCCAACCCTGCCGTATGAAAACGCCTCCCCGGACGGCAGATGTCCGTTTTCCGACAAAAGGGAGGGGGAGACAATCCCTGCGGCAGCTGCCAGTGCGTCGTTAACCCCGTCTTTAGCCGCATCAAGATTCGTATGCATACAGATCGCCGACATGCCGCCGGAGAGCAATCTCACAATTTTCCTGCCGATTATGTCAGTATCAGTGACGCTTTTCAGTGAAAAGAACAACGGGTGATGAGACACAATCAGCCCCGCGCCGATATCCAGCGCCTCTGATATCACGTCCTGCGTTATATCAAGGCTGACAAGAATTTTTGAAGCATCGCCTGCCGCCGTCCCGACTAGAAACCCTACGTTGTCAAAATCCATCTTCATTTCAATCGGCGCTATTGAGTTTAAGTACTCGTATACATCGTTCACGCTTATCAATTTATGGCCTCCTTTATATAAGACACCAACGTCATATTTTCATTCACGACATTTTCTTCGCCCACGCGCTTGTAGCCGAGCTTTTCGTAAAAGTGAATGTTGAGTTCTTCCTGTAAAATTGTCTCTAGCTCCCATGTTTCTGCGTCTGGGTACCGCGCCGCAACCAGATTCATGGCGATTTGCCCGATTCCCATATCCCTGAATCGCGGCAGAATAAAAATACCGCTAAGCCCGTACCGCGTTGCGCCTGTCAACCAAGCCGTACGCACGCCGCCGGTTACTTCACCGTCCTTGAGGACGAAAAAATGATCCCGAAAAGGCGCCTTCATCCGCTCAACAATCTGTTCCAGTGATTCAGACGCCGGGCTGATTTCGTGGTCTTGATACTTTTCAAGCAATGGCGCGTAAGCTTCAACTTGCAGTTTATGCCATTTGGGGGCGTCGGCAATTGTCAGCTTTTGAAGTTCAATTTTCATCCCGTTTTCATCTCCATACCGGCCAGAATTACAGCATAGAGCCTGTCCCGGTCGCGGACAAGCTCCATGCGGCGTATAGGGTATCCGTTTTCGCGGAGAAAATAACACAGCGTATCCAGTTTTGTCTGCGGCTGCAGTATAAGTCTCACGCCACGCTCACGAAGCCATGGCGCGTCGTTAATGATACCCGCAATATTCTCCCCGCCGATGCCTGCGATTACAACTGTGTCAACCTCGTGCGCCTCCACGCCGTCAAGCCCTGGGGCTGTGACGAATTTGATTCTGTCCTCCACACCATATTTTACAGCCGTTCGCCGCGCGGAGGAAAGCGAGCCTTCGCTTATGTCCGAGGCGATGATGATGCGGGCGATGTCGCGCTGCGCGAGGTATACGGGCAAAAATCCGTGGTCGGTACCGATATCGGCAACAGATGCGCCTTGTTCGATAAGATCGGCTATCGAGGCGAGTCTTTTAGGCAGTTTTAATAATTGTTGCATTGTCTTTCCTTTGTGTGCAAAAACGGCGGACGGCTTTTGCCGCCCGCCGTTTTAGAATTTGCCCTTATTGTTTCAGCGCGTTTAATTTTGCCAAGAGCTCATTAGTGTCAACATTGTGCGCCTGACATGCTTCGTCAAGCGTTTCTTTGTTGGCCATCACGCAGCCCATGCAGTGCATTCCGATGGATTCGAGCAGCGGAATAGCATCCACGGCAATATCCATTTCCAGTATATCCGCTATGATAGTATCCTTGGTAACTTGAGTCATTTTCATTAACCTCCATACATTCTTGGTTGTTTATTCTATAAGAATTACATCCATTATATACGCTTCCGCCGCGATTTTCAATACATTTTTATTGCGCAATTTAATATTTTGGTGTAAAATATCAAATGCGCCGCATCCTACGGTAGGGAGGAGTGGCAGCAAGGAGGAGTTTTTAATTATGAAAGACACAAAAAAGATGGTACAATTGGCCGTACTTGTCGCAATCATCGCAGTAATGTCATTTACCCCGCTTGGCTTTTTGCCTATCGGTCCCGTAACGATTACGCTGATGATTATCCCGGTCGCCGTGGCGGCAATCGTAGTAGGTCCGGCAGGAGGTGCAATTGCCGGGGGAGTCTGGGGGCTTTGCGCGTTTCTGAGAATTATATTCGGCCTCAGTCCGTTCTTCGCACAATTTTTAAACATCAACCCAATTTTTACAGTTGTTCTTATGTTGTTCCCCCGCATACTTGCCGGGTGGATATCCGGACTTGTATACCTCGCGTTTCGCAGATTTAAGAACAAAACCTTAGCAGCAATGGCGGGGAGCGTTGCCGCCCCGTTGTGTAACACGATTCTGTTCGTCGGCACATGGATATTACTGTTCGGACGCACCGACCTATTCATCGCGACTTACGGAGATGCAGTCTGGGTCGCGATTGTTGCCATCATTGGCATAAACGCACCGATTGAAGCAGCCTTTGGCCTGCTGACAGGCACCGCTATCAGCAGATCTCTTATACACTTTTTCCCCGACAAAAAATCTGTGACTGAAAAAGGATAGTAAACATATGATACTCGCAATCGACGTCGGCAACTCAAACATTGTTATAGGGTGCATTGACGGTGAAGAGATAAACTTTGTTTTCAGAATGTCAACAAGCATAGCCAAAACAGCGGATGAGTATGCGTCCGGTATAAAGAGCATATTGGATTTCCACGGCGTTGAGCGCGAGAAGATCACAGGGGTAGTTATATCATCAGTCGTGCCGCCACTGACAGGCGTATTACGAACGGCCGCGAAAATGCTGTCGGGAGTCAGCGCGGTTGTCGTCGGCTCCGGTATTAAGACGGGCATGAACATATTGATTGACGACCCGGCGCAGCTTGGCGCTGACATGGTCGCCACCGCGGTCGGTGCGATTTCAGCATACAAGCCGCCGGTGATTATAGTGGACATGGGCACGGCGACGAAGATCACGGTGCTTGACAAAAACGGAAGCTTCATAGGGGGCGCGATTATGCCAGGCGTCGCGCTCTCTATGAACGCGCTGTCTGTCGGCACGTCGCAGCTGCCGAAGGTGCCGATTGAAGCGCCGCCCAAATACATCTGCGCCAACACGATAGATTGCATGAAAAGCGGTGCGATATATGGCGCGGCAGCAATGATCGATGGTATGACGGCACGTTTTGAAGAGGAACTCGGAGAACCGGCAAGCCTGGTCGCCACCGGCGGACTCTCCGGCGCGGTATACGGCCACTGCAAGCGCGAAATCGCGTTTGACCCGAATTTGATCCTGCGCGGGCTTGTGATTATCTATGAGAAGAATACGAGGAAATAGTCACGGGAGGGCAAAAACATAGTATCCGGTGTTTTAAGCTTGTGACAATGTGGATAATTTATAATTTCTATGGAACATATGCCATTTTCTATCGTCTATGTTTAGTAAAGCAATGAGGGAGGGGTGTTTGTGAAGAACGCGAAGTCTTATGTCATAATGTTTCTCATATTGGCATTCAAATTAAGCATGGTAGGATGTGTATCCGAATCGCCCGAAAATATCAACAGCTTTGACAGATTAACCGAACCCCATGTTCCCATAATTATTGCTCCGCGTGTTATAATTGCAGAGCAAACATGGGAACACGAGGGTCAAATGAAGTACGACGGAAAAATATTCATTCCGCTTGATTTTGGCAAAGATGCGCAGCTACAAAAAATCAAGAATTATCTGCCGGTGATTACGTTTTACCCGTTTGACATGACTACATTACAAGGAGATGGTTGGAACCAGCGTTATTTCGAGCAACTGAATACATCAAACCATGGTGTGGTCTTTAACGAAACACCCGAGCGACCTGCGTGGTACACGCTGTTTAACGAGGGGCTGGATATTGTCAGCACTCTCGGAAGGTTCGAATTTCCCAGCGAAATCGGTGACTATATTTTGCAAATTAATGTGTTTGATACCGCATACTACGCAAGAATAGTTGTTGGCGAACCACGTGGTTGGTGTAATCGTACAGACCGTTATCATGGCGGAGGCGAAGGATTGAAGGTAACTGATTTCGATACAATTTTGGAAATACGTGCCTTGTTAGACCAAGACGACCAAGCGATAGAGGAATATTTCAGAGAGATTTGCGACCGAGAAGATGGCGGGAGAATGGAGTGTCCGTGTTTTATTCGTACAAGAGCAGATCTACAAAGTTTCTTCTCGTGGCTGAGGTTAGATCAAGTACGATTACCATTTTCAGGCACAGCTACATTGAATAATATAGTACTTCGCGGCAGATACGCTGATATTTACGTGAGATATACGATTGATGAGATGCTTTTTAACTTTATTTTGTATCCTAGCAATCAGCGAAGCACCGAGGATATCATGGCAGGTTGGGGGACTCATGCCGACTCATACAAATTGTTTGCAACAGTAGATGATGCAAATATTTATATTTATGAAAGCGAAAGCAATAATGATCCTAGGGTGTTATTTATTTTATGTGTAAATGGCGCGTATGTCAGTGTTAGCGCATCCATTTCTTGTGCAAACCCTGATATATGTGACAGGGGGGAGAATTTCGGGAGTGGACACTCCTGCTTCGGTGAGTGGGTAGACAGACAAGTCGCAATTGACGCTATAATGCAATTTGAATTTAGAACCTTATTTTAACTGTACCAAATAGGCATTATGCGCAGTTGCGCATTGCAGTGCGGCGCCTGGGACACACAATTTTACGACAAACGATTATTAAAAAAACATAGGTGAACAAAATGATAACTGTAAATAATTTAAGCTTGCAATTCGGCGGAACAACGCTGTTTTCGCGTGTGGATTTGCAATTCACGGCGGGGAACTGCTACGGCGTAATCGGCGCGAACGGCGCGGGGAAATCGACGTTTTTGAGAATCCTGGCAGGGGAGGAGGACTACACAAGCGGCAGTGTTGAGATAAAGCCGGATGTGCGGATGTCGGTCCTCAAGCAGGATCAAAACATGTATGACGAGTATACCGTTATAGAGACGGTGATTATGGGCAACGCCCGGCTTTTCGAGTGCGGCAAGGAAAAAGACGCGCTGTATCTAAAAGAAGATTTCAGCGATGAAGACGGCATCCGCGCCGCTGAGCTTGAGGAAGAGTACGCCGAACTTGGGGGTTGGGAAGCGGAATCGAACGCGTCTCAGCTTCTGCAAGGGCTTGGAATCCCGACCGAGCTGCATGAAGCGCAGATGAGCACGATGGAGCCGCGCCAAAAAGTCAAAGCACTGCTGGCACAGGCACTGTTCGGCTCGCCGGATATTATCCTGCTAGACGAGCCGACGAACAACCTGGATGTCAACTCCGTCGTCTGGTTGGAAGATTTTCTGATGGACTATGAGGGGACGGTCATCGTTGTCTCACACGACCGTTTCTTTTTGAACACAGTCTGTACGCATATTGTGGATATCGACTTCGGCAAAATAAAAATGTATGTCGGTAACTACGATTTCTGGTACGATTCAAGCCAGCTTATGCAGCGGCTGCTTCGGGAACAGAACAAGAAGAGCGAAGATAAAATCCGTGAACTGGAGGAATTTATCCGCCGGTTTTCCGCGAATAAATCCAAGTCGCGCCAGGCGACGTCTCGCCGTAAGTTGATTGAGAAAATCTCGCTGGAAGAAATGCCGGCGTCCACGCGTAAATACCCGTGGGTAGGGTTCAAAATGGAGCGCGAACCGGGGAAAGACAGGCTGTTCGTCACCGATGTGTCGAAAACGGTTGATGGTGTGAAAGTGCTGGATAAAGTCAGTTTCATCATGGGCAAAGACGACAAGATTGCGTTCATCGGTGATAATGAGATTGCGATAACGACAATGTTCAAAATCTTGGCGGGCGAATTAGAGCCTGACGAGGGCGAAGTCAAATGGGGCGTCTCAACTACCCAGGCGTATTTTCCGAATGACAACTCGGAGTATTTTGAAGACAATGATCTCAGTATCATGGACTGGATGCGCCAATTTTCGGAAGATAAGCGTGAGAGTTATCTGCGTACGTTCTTAGGGCGCATGATTTTCACCGGTGACGATGTTTACAAGCAGGTAAAAGTGTTGTCCGGCGGTGAGAAGGTGCGGTGTATGCTGTCAAAAATGATGCTGTCTGGCGCCAGCGTTCTGCTGCTTGACCAACCGACAAATCACCTGGACTTGGAAAGCGTGGCCGCGCTGAACAACGGCATGTCAGATTTCAACGGCAACATAATCTTCACGACGCATGACCATCAGCTGATACAGACAGTCGCCAACAGAATCATAGAGTTCAAAGACGGCGGAATTATCGACCGGGCGATGACTTATGATGAGTATATTGAGAGTATGAAGGCAGCGGCTAAGTAATTCAACCACTTGAAAGAAAGCTCCCCGCCATTGGCGGGGAGCTTTTAATGCGTCTACTCGTAACGCTCTAGGTCGGCGAAAAAATTCTGAATGGGCGTGCGATACATTTCCGCCAATGCAAGAAGGACGCTCACTCGGATGCTGTACCGCCCCAATTCCATTTCGGAAATAATTTTTCTATGAATGTCCAGTCCTTGAACCTGAAGTTTGGCAGCAACCATATCTTGAGATAAGCCGACAGCTTGCCTATACTTTTTCAAATTAGCCCCAATGGAAATATCCTGCTTTAATTTGCCAGCCATATAAGAAAATCCTTTCGGAGTATATATACTCTATTGATTTTCCCATATTATTGTGTTATTCTTGGAGTGATATTAATCCAAAGGAGGGACAAATTTATGCGGCAATTCACAATTGAACTCGATGAGATGGTTTGCAAATGGCTGGAGCACATTTCGGAGCTAACTGGAAGACCCATAGAAAGCGTCATCGCCAACGGGATATATAACCAAGTTGTCGTTTTGGAGGACAATATTTTTAAATCTTTCACAGATTCGGAGTAAAAACAACTCAATGAACCAAGCCCTGAAACGATCTAAGACGTTTCAGGGCTTGATATTTTTATTATAAATAGGGGGGGACTGTTATGCTGCTAAACCACACCCTGCGCCAGCATGGCGTCGGCTACTTTGCTGAATCCCGCGATATTCGCGCCGACGACATAGTTGCCGCTGAAGCCGTATTTGTCCGCGGACTCGAACGCGTTTTTGTGGATATTAATCATAATATCATGCAGTTTGGCGTCAACTTCTTCAAAACTCCAGGATAGCCGCAGTGAGTTCTGACTCATCTCTAAGGCGGAGGTTGCCACGCCTCCCGCGTTGGCGGCCTTGCCGGGGCCGAAGGTTACGCCGTTTTCGATGAGATAATCGGTCGCTTCCAGCGTTGTGGGCATGTTCGCGCCTTCACAGACAATCGTGGTGCCGTTGGAAACGAGCATTTTTGCGTCGTCAATCAACAGCTCATTCTGCGTTGCGCATGGGAGCGCGATATCGCATTTGACCGACCAGATTCCGCGTCCGGCGGTATACTTTGCGCCGGGGACTGCATCTGCGTATTCCGAAATACGCCCGCGCCGGACTTCTTTGATTTCTTTTATCACGTCGAGTTTGATTCCGTCCGCGTCGTATATCCAGCCGGTGGAATCGCTCATTGCAACGACTTTTGCGCCCATGGACTGCGCTTTTTCGCACGCGTATATGGCGACATTGCCAGAGCCGGAGATGGTAACAACTTTATCTGAAAAACTGTCGTTTTTCGTTTTCAATATTTCTTCGGTGAAGTAGATAAGTCCGTATCCCGTGGCTTCCTTACGAGCCAGCGAACCGCCGTATGTCAAGCCCTTGCCTGTGAAGACGCCTTCATAACTGTTCGCGAGTTTTTTATACTGCCCGAACATGTACCCAACCTCACGCGCGCCGACGCCGATATCCCCGGCGGGGATGTCGCAATCCGCGTTGATATGGCGGAACAGCTCGTTCATAAAGCTTTGACAGAATTTCATCATCTCATTGGCGGATTTGCCTTTCGGGTCGAAGTCTGACCCGCCTTTGCCGCCGCCGATTGGTAAGCTTGTCAGGGAGTTTTTGAAAATCTGCTCAAATCCCAGGAATTTTACGATACTTAGATTCACTGACGGATGGAAACGAATCCCGCCTTTATAAGGGCCTATCGCACTGTTGAACTGCACCCTATAACCGCGGTTGACTTGAACTTTTCCAGCATCGTCCAGCCACGGTACGCGGAATATGATGATACGTTCCGGTTCGCACAGCCGCTCTAACAGTGTGGCATCTTTATATTCTGGATTTGCGTCAATCACAGGGCGCAGGGAATGCAAAACTTCCGTCACGGCCTGAATAAACTCAGGTTGGTCAGGGTTGCGCTGTTGTAAGCCTTCTAATACTTCGCCGATGTATGACATATGGCAGATCTCCTTTGTAATTCATATCCTCTAATCCCGTCAGGTATTATACCAGACAACGGGAAGCATTGCAAGAACCGAATGGAAAAATTGCATAAAAAGGCGGAAACTCAAATGCAACCGGGTGTTGCAAACTTGATGTTTCCGCATTATAATAAAATAGAAATAAGTATTTGAAAGTGAGGCTTTTACAATGAAACTGAAAAAATATATAGTGATGGCGTGTTCCTTAATTCTTGTTGTATCAGGCCTTTTCACTTGTACAAACAGAACCGAATCAGAAGATGATTACACGGCATATGAGACATACGATATGCCAACATACATACCAATCCCCACGCCGACGGAACCTGCGCTGCCAGCGTTTGAACTACCAGAGCCGCCGCCGGCAGATCCTAAGTATATCACAATCCGCGATGAGCAATTCAGCACGGCACTGACCGAACTTGAATTGCACGGCAGACTTTTAACAGATGAGGACATTGTGCCATTGCGATACATGGTGAATTTAGAGACATTGAGATTGGATATGAACCGAATCAGCGACATAACACCCTTGGCCGGGCTAACGAATTTGACGTTTTTGGCTTTGCATGCCAATCGAATCAGCAACGTTACGCCATTAGCTGGTTTGACGAATTTGGAGAGTTTGATTTTGCTTGCCAATGACATCAGCGATATAGCACCATTGGCAGGCTTGTCTAATTTGAGAATCTTGAACTTGAACGGAAACCCGATCAGTGATATTGCGCCGCTTGCTGGGTTAACAAACTTGACATTTTTGGTTTTGCTTGCCAATGACATCAACGACATAACGCCGCTAGCCAGTATGACGAGTTTGACGCAGTTGGGCTGGACCAAGGATGGCATGAGTGACGTGACAGTGTTTGCTGAGCTGACCAACTTGACACACTTGTGGTTGGCTGGCAATGACATTAACGACATCACCCCGTTAGCAGGACTAACCAACTTGACGAGTTTGTTCTTGCAGAACAGCAGAGTTGACGACTTAAAGCCGTTGGCTGGATTAACGAATTTGGATAGCTTGATGTTGTCAATGAATCGAATCAGTGACATTTCGCCGCTGTCCGGATTGACGAATCTGACGTTTTTGGATTTGACCAGGAATCAAGTCAGCGATATAGCATCATTGACTTATTTGGAGAACTTGACGCACTTGTACTTGAGTCACAACCAGATCAGCGACATCACCCCGTTGGCTGGGTTGGGGAATTTGGAAGACTTGTTTTTAGAGAACAATCGAATCAGTGATATCACGCCGTTAGCCAGGGTGATAAATCTGATAGATTTGTTGAATTTGGAACACGACGAAATCAGTGACCTGGTGCAGCAAGTTGGATTTGCTAATTTGACGCAGATCGGATTGCGCGGCAATCCGATTACCGATTGGTGGCCTGTGGATCATGTTGAGTTGGTTAGCGGCAGACCAGCACTAAGCCAAGAGACTGCCCATGAGTATTTCAGCAGCCGATTTGATTGATTTGAGCGAATACCGCTACCGCACAATGCCGTAAGCATTCGGTACGATGCATATATACGTCTTGCCGCGGCCTAGGACAAGCGGCGTACCGTCTAATAAGCTGTAAACAAACGGTGCCGAATAACTTTCTTTCGACCATTCGATTTCGACATAAGACCCGCCGGAGAACAAGTAACCCCTGCCGCTGCCTGTCAGTGTGATGCGGAGTCTGCCTTCTGAGTCGATCACGGATACGGCTGTATGCAGCACTAGCACGTTGGTCACGGCGACTTGTGTGTCATCATTACCATCCGCATACGCGCCGCCGTGCTGGCTGACGTAGTATAGTCCGCTGTCTGCATCGAACGAGAAGGCCGTTGATTTTCCCGCAGAGAACCTAACAGTAAAGTCGGTGGCGGAATTGCCGCCGTGGGATGAGACATCTTCAATTTCCCCGAATTTTAACGCGGATTCAAAATCATCATGATGCTCTAATCTAAAATCATATGTGGGCAGGTGCTGTGTGATCAACTCGCCTGACGTGATCATGCTGTGCTCAAAACCCATTCTGCTGCGCCGTTGCTGGTCTCGAAAAAAGATGTGCGTGTGTCTGCCGTGTACCCCGTCTAAACGCGTGATATTTCTGTTTGAAAGTGCCGTATAAGCACCGGGGGAGCCGCCGGCAAATATGAATATAGAGTCATGCGCTTGAGCCAGGTCAATAAAATAATCCCGTGCGCTGCGTATGCTGCCGATATTACCGACCTCGGAAACATCTTGAAAAACTGCTAACATACGCGTCAATCCGCCCTCAACAGGGACTTCGTATATTATATCAGCCTGAGATATGCCAAGCTGTGGTTGTGCGACTCTTAAATTGTTAATCATTATCGCCAACGGCCTGAAATGAGATATGTCTGTCTCAGTAGGCAAGCCTGTCAGCGGATTACGGTATTGTGGGTCAGGTTCTGGTTCTGGCTCAGGCTCTGGTTCAGGCTCCGGCGCGGGTTCGGGTTTCGATTTATCGGGTATAGATCCTTCCA
>Ga0123355_10001588_pt1 | contig 31678 bp, 20 predicted proteins | sample TergutEmb28metaG_3_FD_89872 | JGI IMG/M metagenome (GOLD analysis project Ga0123355, IMG submission 89872) | Embiratermes neotenicus P1 segment gut microbial communities from Petit-Saut dam, French Guiana - Emb289 P1 | ecosystem: Host-associated > Arthropoda: Insects > Digestive system > Gut ...
CCCCCCCCGCAAGGCAAGGCGCCGAAGGAAATTCACGCCATTCTGATGGAAACATTTGGGGAACATGCACTATCGTATGCCACCGTCAAAAACTGGGTGGCCCAGTTTAGACGTGGTGATTTTTCCATCTGTGATGCGCCTCGTCCTTGACGACCCAAAACAGTGACCACCCCGGAGATTATTGACCAAATTCACGAACTAATCTTGGAAGACCGCCAGATTTCGGCTAAATTAATTACTGAGCAACTCAGCGTCTCACGTGAGCGGGCTGGGTCCATCATTCATGAAGATTTGGACATGCGGAAGATCTCCGCGAAGTGGGTCCCGAAATGCCTGGACGCGGATCGAAAACGTCAACGGTGCCAATCGTCTGAGCAAATTTTGGAATTTTTTCGGGGTGATCTAAATGATTTCCTGTCGCGATTGTTGACCATGGACGAAACCTGGTTATATCACTATGACCCGGAGAAAAAAGCAACAATCAATGGAGTGGCGGCAAAGCGGCTCACCCCACCCCAAGAAATTCTGAGTGCAAAAATCTGCTGGAAAAGTTCTCGCCTCGATTTTTTTTGGAATCAAGACGGCATTCTCCTCATTGATTACCTTCCAAAGGGCCAAATTATCAATATGGAGTATTACTCATCTCTGCAGGTGCAACTGAAGGACTTTTGAAAGAAAAATGCCGCGGGAAGGTCACCAAGGGGGTCTTGTTCTTGCACGACAATGCCCCGGATCACAGGGCACTTGCAACCCAGAAGAAACTGGCCTACCTGGGCTTCCAGTGCCTTGATCACCCACCCTATTCTCCGGATGTGGCCCTGTTGGACTACCACCTGTTCCCTGGACTGAAAAAAATAATTGAAAGGTCGCCATTTTTCGTCCAACGCAGAGGTCATTGCTGCCGCGGAGACCTGGTTGGACGGACAACTTTGTGATTTTTTTTTTCAGTGGCTTACAAAAGTTAGAGCAATGGGCTAAGAAGTGTATTAAGTGTCGTGGGGAATATGTTGAATAAATCCCGAGTTTGGTCTGTGTAGCTTGTGTCCTTCCTGGTCGGGCTAGGGACTTATCAGCACCCCCTCATATAAACAAAAAAACACAACATATAATGTGTGTGTTTGTGTCCAATACAAGAAGAATTTAAAAAAGCCAAAATTGAAATGTAGTGCTGACTTCCATAGTGCAACACTGTGTAACCTTTCTCTAGATTTCACATAATTTAAAATAATTTTTAAAAATACTTCCTACTTCTCTACCTGTTTATCAGAGCTGATTACTGGTACTTTTCTCTGTATAAGAAACACTCACTTGCAAGTAAGCTGGGGGATGAAGCAGTCATAGTCTGCTTCAAGACATGTCATGGTATTTGCCTGGAGGAGCTGAGAAAGCCCATGAAAACCCTCATTCAGTGACATCTCAGACCCAGACTTGGTGCTTTTGAATATACATGCAGATTTTTGTGTGGAATTTTGTAGTAAGGGAAGTTTTGGAAGTACTGCTCTGTCACATACTCCTTATTCTTCAATTATATCAACATATTTCCTCCCATTTAAATCAATACAAGCGACATTGTGTTTCTATAAAATGACTCACATGAATTCAGACGAAAGGATTCCATGCTTCTTTACAGATCAGTTCAGAAGTGTAACCCTTGATTTGAAACTAATTTACAAGTACTCAACTTGCCAAGTAGCCATTTCAGCCCTCTAGTGATATACACTGAATCTTCCATACTGCTGATATATGTGAATAAACCCACCTGAGAAAGTCAAAGCCAATTAAAATCTGCAACATGTTTAGCTAAACACAACCTCCCTGATTTCACTTCCCTTACATTGAGTGAGGTGCACAAATTGCACACTTCCCCACTGACATAATCTCTTCTACATCCAAGTGTTTTTCTAAACTATGTTCTTCCTTCAGACTAACATTTTTCAACTGTTCATGTAATTATTAAATGATTTCATAACCTACAGCAACATGTTTATGTTTAATAGTTTCTAACTTCAATTTAATTTTCCTTTCTTAATGCAATCTATATTTTGCTCCTAATATTCTAATTTTGTATTATTGTTATTTCAGGCATTCCAGTGCACTGGCAAATGTTTCTTTCCCGTGAGCGAGCATCTGTCCCCAACAAAACATGCCATTGTCCAGACTCTCCTGCACAGTGTGTCCCCAGGCAAGGTATCCCGGGCTTGTTGTGTTCCCACACGACTAGAGCCCATCTCTGTGCTCTATGTCGACCAGAAAGGAGTCCTCACATATCGCTTCAGTTACCAGGACATGGTAGTGGCTGAGTGTGGCTGCCGATGAAGTGAATGCAATTTGTGAATGTATGGCTTTACAGCTCCAAAGCTACCACAATATACATGTTACATTTTGAAATAAACACCTTTCACAGCTTCAAAATCTTGGCATGGTGCATATGATAACTGCAAATACAGTATGTTTAATTAAAAACACATTGTCAGATTCCCAGATTCTTATGTAAGCAGTATCCAGTAACAAAGGTCTGGATGCTGCTGGCTTAGATTAGGAACTAATTCTTGTGGACATGGTAATGAACCAATGGGTTCAATAAAATGTGTGTACTTTATCCACTAGCTGGGGACCTGTTAGCTTCTCAACAAACACTTTGTACCATGTAACTAGTTAATTAGTTAGTTGCCACTTTTCTCTACCATTCCTCATTGAACTGAAGCTCTCCATTACACTTTCATTCTTCTGTAATTCATCCTTCCCCATTCCTAACCTCTTCATCATATTCCTTACTCAGCCTCTACATCCTTCATTCTAATCGCTTTCATGACCACCTCATCAGACTGCAGTGTAATCCTTCTTCAATCACCCTTTATTTCCTCATTTTCATTTTCTTTCAGTTTTATTTCATCGTATAATCTCTGGTAATGTAACGTGTAGGGGGAGAAGAGAGGTGTATGCAGGGTTTTGGTGGGGAAACGTGAAGGAACGAGACCACTTGGAAGACCCAGGCGTAGATAGGAAGATAATATTAAGATGGAACTTCAGGAAGTGGGATGTGGGGGTATGGACTGGATCAAGCTGGCTCAGGATAGTGACAGGTGGCAGACAATTGTGAATGTGGTAATGAACCTTCAGGTACCATAAAATGAGGGGAATTTCTTGACTAGCTGAAAAGTGGTTAGCTTCTCAAGAAGGATTCTGCTCCATGAAGTAAGTAAGTATGTAAGTAAGTAATACGCTCTGGTATGTGTATTCAGTGAGGCTTAGGGGAAATTTAAAATGAAAAAATTTAGGCAATTTGAATTCAATTTCTATACTTAATTTCTTCTGTTGTAGATTTCCTCTGCCTGTAAGCTGTGAAAGTTTCCTTACTATCCAGCTATGTAAATGTTAACATAAAAAATAACCCTACCTATCTTTCATAAACTTATTTATATCCACACAAAATCTGTATGTAGTTATACTGATTCATCAATATTCACAAATCTAACTCAACAAATTGATATTTCTTCATGGAGTGGCCAGGTATAGTGCTACAGGTACAGATCAACAGAATAAGTATATGAGGGAGAAACTGAATGTTTTGAGCCCAAAAACAAAATGATAGCAATAACTATTTGAAGAGCTCCAAAATAATGGAAGACTATCTAATAATAAACATGTGTACAGATAGGCCTACCAGCAGTGAGGAAAAAAGATGTCTTGGTAAACTGATGATGAAATGGCTGGGTCAGGTCCAGAAGCTAGAATTGACCACTATAATACAGATGATGATGGTGGTGATTATGATAATGATCACTGCTATACATGCTCGTCATGTTATTTGGATAACACCAGCAACCCGCATTGCACTGTATCATGATCATTCACAAACATGATCCATCTGCTGCACAGCATGGTGCATGGTGGCAGTATTGCCAACAGTGGGTGTGGGATTAATGAGATTGAGGAGGAAGAAGTAATTTACAAAAGAGTGACAAGCATAAATGCTGTATAACTTCCAGGGTCATAAAATCATAAAATATGTAAAAGAAAAAATTCCAGGGATCTGTCCACACAATCAAAAAGCCCAACTGTAAATGGCAAACTGTTATTCCCACCCCACAAGTTTGTATCTCCACCTTGTTGGTATTATTAGCAATTAAGAAGTAAAATTAGACCTTGCAGTACCCAGACTGACATTAACATATACAGCTTTCTGTACTGTAAGCACCCTAACTGGAATTCTCTCAGTGGGGTTAAAGTGACCAGGGTACAAAGCTGGCTACTCTCTCTCATCAAGTGCCAAGGTTACAGTAGCATGATTCTTTATTAAGCAAAGGGACAGCTTTACTCAGGTATCACTTAAGAATGATTAGATGCTTCTGCATTTAATGTTTGTTTACTGTAAATGAATAATTCACAATTCAGTTTTGAGAACAGATTTGTTGTCACAGACCAAGTCAATGTGAACACTGTTGTGCAGAGAACAGACCTATCACTCTTTCTCACACTGGCTACTTTCTTTTTCTTTCAAGCACTTTAAAAACACTGATGTCAGCATGTTAATAATAATTCCTTCTGCTTTGCAGAAATAGCTGCTTCTACATTCATGTGCAGTATGCAACTGAAATTCCATAAACTATGAAATATGATACTATCACAGTGGTGACTACATATGACTTTGTGCAGAATAGTAAACATTTACTGGCACTAAGGTTAACCCTCTGATTCCACCTTCAGGGTAGAAGAGGGGCTGAGAAGTGGATCTACCATGAAGATGTAGACACAACATTCTTCCGAAATGTCACTAAATTTCTACCAGAGTACCCAGTATCACATCCCAGAAAACACTCTTCAAATACCTGTCACCTATACACATTTTATACCGTTTCCAATGCACAGAATTCCTGACAATAATATTATTCACATGAAAGCAATACTTGGATGGTGAAAATGCAACTTTTAAACATGGCTACATCCCTGGTAAACATGAAATCACATTGGTACTTCCTTAAATTTGATTCTCAACATGAACAGTGGCAGTGCTCTGTGTGCTATACATAAGAGTACATACAAAAACCCTCTTAATATTCCATCAGAAAATGGACTAACTCTACAGAAAATGTAACTCATTGTACTCTTGACTGAATTGAATCCAATCTGACAATCCACACACCTAAATTAGTTGGAAGGGACCAAATTAAATATAAATTTTTAAATTTAATTCACAGGGTTGTCATTCTGATAAGCATATACACTCCACACATACAACTACTGCATGAAGCCCAGTTCCTTAACATACCACTGTTATTTTCATACAAACCTGGGACTAAATGATTTGATAAAGTCATGGTGATACAGTGGCATAAATAATTGTTGTACATATTCAGCTAAATGTAAATGTTGGCATTCACTCTACTCACCAATTGCACTGCTTTTCTGTCCCAAGTATAAAGTTCAGGTCTGGATGGGTTCAAACACAATCTTCCAAATGCTGCAGCTTTCAGTCACACATCATGATTTTGGCCTCATCTTGCAGAAAGAACATTTCATAAGTAGGCCCATCTGCCAACATACAAATGGTATATGTATTCAGAGTCTGTGGTTGAACAGTCTGTGTCTAGACCAGGGATTCTGAAACCAACCTTCTGAGGTGTCACGAACTCCAAAAATAATAAAGTGAGCTTGATGGCTTAAATTGGTTGCTCAGCAGGTATTGATTCTACTTGGGTTGCAAGGTCTATGTGATGTACAATTCTAGGCCATGGTCAAAAAGCTTGGAAACCCCAGATGTACACCGTGCAGAAGAATGTCATATATCCATGAAATAATGAGTACAAGAGCACAGAACAGAATAGAATATGACTACAAGTTATTTATAATCCACAGATACTTCACAGAACTAAAAACTAAAAGCCAGTAATGTCAGACTTATCATTATCAAATATAATAATGTGAGATTTGTTCTCACAAAATAGTTGTTGAGGATTCAAGTCTTCTGTTATATGACAGTGTGTCAATGGGTGATCCTTGATAATGAAGGCACCATGATCCTTCAGAAAGTCATCCAACACCCACATCCCAGAAGACATGAATCCTCAAATGCAATACTGTTTCAAATTTAAATATGTAATAATAACATTTTTAGAATTACAAAAATAATTCGATCATGGAACCATTGCCATTTTACAGATGAGAATTTCAACGAAGCAAACTCTTGTACAGAGCAGAAGCAGCAAGATGGTAAGACATTCCTTTCATACTTGCTGACATATGAGTATATTATGATTGAAACTCTTGGTGGCAGGTGTAAGAGTAGAGAATAACTTCATTTAGGTACAGCAAACTCTTTTTATATATTCGCTGAGATTATTATTTGGCAAATGAAACTAACATCTCTCACTTTCACCTATATTGTACGCCACATCTTAATAGCCACTTTACAGAGATACTGACATACTTAGCTGTAACATGACTTGCATTCTGTATTTTTATCTACAATATTTAGAATGTTGTGGTCAGTGCAGCTTTTATGTGAATCAGATGCTCTGTCAGCGGTGGGTGGGTATACATTTGTACAGTAACTGTTGAGACTTTGTATGTAAGAGTTTGTTCGGAAACTTTCCTTGTTGCCCATAACAAATAACACTTAAAAAGGATATATATATATATATATATATATGCTGGCAAGCAGTGGATATTAAAGTTTTGACATATGAATGTCAGCATATTTACCATATCACTTACAAAAGTTAGTTTTCTCTGGGCAAGACATTAAAGCATATGGGAGAGTGGAGGTATAGCTCTATGCACTCTTGATCCCAGCACGAGATGGATGTGAGTGATCAGCTTCACGTTCGTCATTTTACCCCCGGGGAAAGAGCGACTATTTTTGCTTAATTATGTCACCATTTTACAGAACTATGTAAATCACTTTGACATACGACAAATTCATTTACAAACCTTCATGCATTGATATAACAGAATGCTGTTATACCGTATTACATTTGAGACACTAAATCTTCCAACACAGTGGTGCAGTAAGTGCAATATATGTTTCTGTCTTTAGATAATTTCAGCGACTTATGTCACACGTCATATTCTCAATCGTGTATGCTTAGGTAAGACTGTTCCAGAACATGAAGTGACGGTACCATAAACTGTATTCTTTTAAGGGTTGAATGCGATAATAAGAAATGCAGAGGGAACCAAAAGAAGAAATGATATGCTTATGTCCTACCAAATTGTTTGTCAGTCTTCATTCACTTCAGAACACTTCTATTTGTAATATCAGCACTATTTATAATAAGGAAATTCTAACGCGATCCAAACAGGTGCCGCCGGTTGTGCATTACCATATGTTGCTGCGCCTGAGGCGTGAGAGTTGCCAACATAAGGAGAGTAAGTGAAGTGACAGTTACTCTGATCCATGGTTAAGAGATTTCAAGGTTTCATCATAGTGTACTTAGGCCTTCACTATTCTGGTATGTTATGTGGCGTAGATTGGTAGCCTCAACAGGTTGTCCTGAAATGTCGATAACGAACTACCAACTTACACCATTTATCATCGAAGAATAGGAAAGGCTTGGCTTCAGTCATCAGCGTGATTTCAGTTTCTCGTACCATTACGAAAATTGAATGCCCGAGGTGTAGCACATTTGTTTTGTGGCGGCACATGGCAGCTAGGAGTTGAGTCAGTACAATGAAACTACAACTAACTCCACGGAGCAGCGTCCTCCCTGAGAAGCTAACAAGTTGTCAGCTTGTCAAGAAATTTTGTGCATTCAAAAGCATACGCCACAATGAAACCCTGAAGCGTAACTTTTATGTATAGCTCACAACCTTGTTGTATGTCACTAACATGAGACGTCAAGGACCGACACTCATGAATATTTGCAAATTGAATTTCAGCTTCAGAAACTAAAATCAAACCTCAAAAAACCTATCCCTTATTGATGTTTGTAACCATGCCTCGAGTTTTGGCGCTTTTTACGCCGTGACTGTCACGAAAATGAAGACCTGAAGCCTAAAGAATGTGGCACCTTCCTGTGATCACGATCTGCCATAATGTGTACTGTCAACTCTGATGCAATATGACCAAATACAGAAATGCTGACATCATTTGTGTTATAATGTCCCAGGGTAAAAACCCTACTGTGGGTCCTACGAATATATGGGCCTTATAATAATTACCTTAGGTGAGAACACTGTGAAGGCGTGGATTGGATTCAGTTGGTTCAAAATGGTGCATCTGTGGACTACTTAACATTGCACTTATATTTCACGTTTCACACAAACATGGAATTTCTTGCCCACCTGACTAGGTCTTAAATTTTTCATGATTCTGTACTGCGGAGTAAGCTAGCTACCTCAATAATTGACTTCTGATCCTTCAAATGCATCTAATTTTCCCAACCAAATAGCACTGGCAATCACAATATAGAAAAATGATATTCCAGATGTAATAAAATTTGCTATATATCTTTCATCAGTAAGCACGTTTTGCTCAGGTTAGTTTGCTTAGTTGTCGCCATGTCACTGCAGGGGCCCAGGTTCAATCCCATAACCCATGTGAGATTTATGGTAGACAAAGTAGCACTGAAACAGGTTTTTCTCCAAGTGCTTTTGCCTTTCCCATCAGCATCATCCCAAAAATGTTCCATGCTCACATTTCATTCATTCACCATCAAGACTGCATTAATAAAACCGTGGCATTCAAATTGTGATTTGTGGAGGACATTCACAGGTTCTGCAAGCACATTTCCTTTGTAACATAATTTGTATACATACTTTTGATAACTTATAATCACATTTATTTTTTTATTTTGCTCCCCATCTTTGTGCATAATGGGCACCGGGTTCATTTTCAGTGATCATCAATATTACAATTTTGTTTCACTGCTACACATCCTATTCCCTAACTTCTGTAAAATGCTAAGGTATGTGAAAATGTGCAACATCACAACTGAAGTACCCCTCCCCCAAACCCCCAACTGAAATTTAACAAAAAAACAATTATCTCGAAAGATTAGACCTTATGATTACAGTCACATTTAACATGATTTTTATAACAAATTTTGCAGATCAAGCATAAATTACATCAGGCCCCCCACCCCACCCCACAACAGTAAAAAATTCCAGGTGCATGACTGGAAACTGTATCATGAAGAGCAAATGAAATCCCATGTTATGGGTACTTCCATGTCAGAAGTGGCCTTCCATAGTCTTGTCAAGTGTGTGGAAAAAATAAGGCAAGAGACTGGACTGTGAGGCATTTGTACAATAATCTTGGTTCTATCTGATTGATCTCCCAACAATAATTTATTTCCAGAAAACATTACCTTTCTGGTTTCTATAGTTACATAATTCTCTTGTACAAAAAAAGAACAAGAATTTATGTACAAAAAAGACAGACATCATATATTACACAGACATGATGACAAATTATTATGTCATTATGGGAGAGAGGAGACAGTAAATATTTAAATTCAAGCAAATGAATTGTGGACACCACAAGAGCTGACAAGTTACATATTGTGCTGATTTTTCAAGCTGACATGCAGAACACTGGAAGTAGTTCATCACTGTTCACACGGCTTCTCTGTCAAATGTGGTGGAACTTCTACAACACGAACTCTTTATCAACTTCAGCTAAATCTACATTAAACATTTATATTGATAATCCAAAAATATTTTAAAATATGTAGCTAGGTTTCCTGCTTCTAAAGCCAATGCAGTTAATCTTTATACAGTAGATATTTCTCAACATCACATTGTACTCATTAAATAAATTGATACATGGTATCAGAATTATGATAATACTTAAAACCTGAAGCTGTTTCTCAGTTCAAGCAAATTTTACATACAAAATGTTCAATGCTCAGAAATTCCTGACATAAAAAATATGCCCACTGTCAGAACTTGTCAGAAACATTTTTCTTCAATATGAAGATTATCACTGTTGGATCCACAGTCATTTTTCACAAATGAATAAAAAAACATATGCCTGGATAACAAGCTAAAGTGTTATCAAAGTAGATTTACCAATCATTTATCAATCAGATGAAGAAACAATGCATACCTAATCTGAGTATTCCAATGTAACACTTCCTAGAATGTTTCCTCAAAGAAGGTTTTACGTTAGCTCAAACCCAGAAACGACTAAAGAAGAATCACAATTTCACACAGGATGACTCACTTGGATATTTATATACATACACTGGTCTCTAAGCAATTGAGAGCGGAAGCAGTTTGAGAACCAATGACAAAGTCAAGACTTTTCCAGTGGTACACATACAAACACAAACAAACTTTCCCATTTATCATGATTCATTATTCAACAGCTGAAAGGTGTTGGGGCAGTAAATCACCTGTGTATCTGCATTATTCAACCGTAAAAATGTCCCCATATGCAATGGAGAAGTATTACCTAGATCAGGACCATGTAAACTTACATGTGTTCATGAGGGCACATCAAAACATAAAGGAAACCACGATAGCCACATAGAAAAACTTTTCTAATAATATACTAACTTATTATCATTTCATTTCTGTCACTGGCTGTTTACTGCACATTTTTATCTTTAAAAACATAAAAACAATTAACTGAGAGAATTTTAAAAGCTATCCTACCTTTTGAAAATGACTGCCAGAATCAGCACAGTGTACTGCAGAGAGAAATTTTTTTGTCAGCTTCAGTACAAGTAAAGCACAGCTTTCATTAATAAAAGGTCTTGTGAATAAACCATCATAATTTTGCTGGCTCTTAAGAAATTCTGGTCTCAGTGCAAGATGGCAGACTTTCATTCACACATAGGGGGCAGCAACATATTGCGGCTGTAAAGTATTCTGTGCTTCGACTGAAACCTTTACCTGCACTGCAGTTCAGACACTAAGAACAGTAAATACTGAGTTAAACTGCAGGTTCTCTCACCCAGTTATCATCCTCAACATGAGGTGCCTCCATTATGTGTACCCTTAAGTGTGAAATTAGTTTTTTTGTATTACAGGATAGGCATAAGCAGAGATCTGCATAAATATAAATTGAACTGTTTATCAGAAAGAAAAACAGTTTAGTTGGAGCCTGCCATTTTCCTTTGTAATTGAAACACATGAAATTATAAACTTAACCTTTTGGCGCCGGAATTATTTTTTAAATTTTAGCACACTCTGTATATAAAATGTGAATAAAACAGGAACCAAATAAGTTAGAATTGTGAAACAAACTGCATTTTGAAGAGAGAGAGAGAGAAAAAAAAAACGGAGAGTATGTACCATGTTTAAAATAGTCAGTTCCTATATTTGTTGAATAAATATATAAAATGCAACATTTAGAGGTTAGCGGTGCGGTACGACCACTATATTAGTCTTTAGGCGTCAAAGGGTTAATTGACTGTGTACCATTATAGTACATTTTTCAAATTTTATTGTATAAGTTATCAACTGCACTTAACATGTAATGCATACACAGCATCAGCAAACAGTATGTGTCACCATGCGACTCAGCTAATATTTTGCACATTAAAAAATATGACTGATATATAATACATGGCAATATTAACTAACAAACATTACATGTTTTATTAAGACATTCAAGGTGGCATTCCATTGACAACTATAATATATGATGATAATGTAAGCATCTCAAGGTGATGAGATAATAATCAAAGTACAGCACATACATTACATGTTGGTGCAGATGGTTTACGCAAATAGATTTATGTAAATAAAAACTGGAATCATAGGTAATTCAGTCACACTGAGCTGACAGGCTCCTACAGAGGCACAGGCTTTTCTCCCCAGCTTCCTGAGCAACTCTCAAATCAACCTAGCCTAGCCAATAAACACCAGGGGCTCTGTTTCAAAGACAGTGGTCTGACAGTATACATGACCATGCACCTCCATCTAATAAAAAAGTTTAGGACTATGGAATGACACCTCCACTCCTCCCCATACTTTTTTTCATGGTGAGATCCTTAAGTATGTGGGCAACTTTACCTTAAAACATTAAAAATGCAATAAAGAATCGATCATAAAAAATCTTTTGCATCTGGCCAGTCATCTAGCCCATGTCCACATAAGGCACTGATTAGAACAAAAGTGTATTTTGTTACATCATGTGACTGAACTGAGTTGATGAAGCATGTTCTGACACAACCTCTCTTTTTTTTTGTTGTTGTAAATTTTTGCAGAGAATGACACTACTTTTCAAACTAAGGTATCTGGCTTTAAACATCTGCTATGTGTTAGACGGACTTTTTGGATTCTATACGCACTTACTAGGGCCACATCTTGCCTACAAATCACTCCACATGGTCCTGTTCTCTATACATAGACACAATTACACAAATAAGCTGTGCATAACAAATATAAAACCATGAAAATCTGACTGCCAGTGCACAACTAACAGGAATTAGTTTACTGTTGCTGCCTTTTTTTAACTAATTTCCAGAAGCCAGCAGAAATTCTGTGTTACATAATGATACACATGTACAAATATACACACACAAAAAATGACTACCAAATATCCTTACAAATCATTAACACTGATAAAATGACCATGTTAGAACAATGAACACTCAAGACAGTTAATGAAATTGTATTTTGAGAAATACATTCTCTTGTTGATCACAAGAATGCAAGAGATTATCTACAGTATTCTCAATTCAATGAAGTATAAATATATAGGCATTAATGTCTGAAACATATCCACATTATAATATGAAACACAAAATTGATACTGTATTTATATCAAAGTCAAATCACACATTTGTGATCAACTTAAACTTTCAAAACTAGAATGGTATTAGCATCCAGTGATTATTTGACTTGGACCCATTAAACACCAAACTTTTTTCAGCTCTGTAATAAATAAATGACTTAAATGAAAGATATAACACATATTTAGAGAAGAAGTTTGTATTCACATATTAATTCTAGCATCTTTACCTTAGTGTAAACGGTGTCTACAGTACCACTTTTCCTGTCGTCCGTCTGTCTCTCTGCTCTAATGAAGTTGGAAAGAATTCACAAAACTAAATGTAAATAGGTGTAAAAGTGACACAACATTTCTAATTATTAAAGTTTTAGACTGAGTGATCTAAAAACATTCCAGACAAAAGCTGTGGCCAGTAATGATATGAATAAATGTAATTAAAAATATTGCCACATGTTGTTACCAGGGTAATGACCATAAATTACTAAACACAACTTCACAGTACTTGTACTGAAGCAAATCTGCTTGTGATTCGCTTCACAGTTTGAAAATTCCACTTGTAAATCGTAGTCCTAGAATGTTCTTTACCATAAAAACTTCAACATGTGAACCTCAAAACATACAAACTCATGAATGAATGATAAACACAGCAAAACTCAGTCGCTTTCCTAACTAAACTCCAACATCACACAAAAGGAGGGAACAAGATTGACCACAGAATTGTTTCCCATGGTTAGATAACATACCGATAATAAACAAAAAAAAAATAAACCATCGGTCACCTGATGATTTATCTTTTCTCATTTTTTAAGTTGTAACACAATGGGGATGTGATCTATTAAAGTAATACCGATGATATGTAGTGGTATATCTTGCCCTCTGTCTACGAGACATTGAGATTGCTGTTCTTAGGCAATGAATAAAGTAATACTATGGTTTTATATATATATATATATATATCTGTTTAAAACCTCTGCCTGCTTAAATTTTCTAAAAGAACCAAACTGTGATTCATTTGGTTTCATCTCTTCCACTGCATAAGAAGAAGAAAACCTCTTATTCCAGACTGATAAGTTATGACATTTTCAGGATAACACAGACAAGTTTTAGATCTGTATCCAATATGAACTCTGGCTTAACAGCTGTTCCATGTAGTAACAAAACTGTGACAGTGTAGACTTTTCAAGGGCACTTGCACTTCTGACATTCTTGGTGCATCTTTTAACTGATATTAATCTAAAACCCAGAAAAATCACAGTTATTTACAGTCTAACAAATAAACATGACTGTCACATACATTGTTATTTGCTCTCTCTTCATGTACTGTAATTTTGTCACATGGCATCTACTTACTTAGTATAATAAATACATTAAAATCCAAGTTACAAAAATTATACAATACCTATAAGTACACAGGAAATTAATATTCATACATATATTTCCATTTAAATATTATATGGATAAAAGTGACATGTAAATTTAAATTTTGTAACTTGAATTCTTGTCATATTGTTTGACTAAGTAAATATATAACAAATCAACACAATGGAATATGAAAGTAGGAATTTTGTTCTATGATGCAGATTGTTTGTTAGTCCACTTCCTACGACAGTAATGAAAACATCCAGACTCATAACAAGAATAAGCAGCAGAAGTAATAATGTCAACCAGGAGCACTGTTATGGTCCTATACATGTTTTTGAACCTCTGACTTATGTTTATATTGTGACTATTCCTTTCACATTAGAATGAGAATCATTGTCTTTGAGGAAACATTAAATTAAATCAAAGATAACACAATTAACAATTCAACAAAAGTGTTATTCCCAAACATTACAACTGGCCGGCACATAGGACATTTAAAAAAAAATGTATGCATGAATGTGCAAGATATTTCTGAGTATACAGCAGTATAGCTTTCTTTGTTTAAATTATAATAAACCTGACTAAATCTGGGCTTCAAAATTTAACGACGTACTTGAACCTGTTTAATGCACCAATATACACATTTTAAGTGAACCCAATTTAAAACATGCACCAATGTAATATTCTGGTATGACACGCAGAATTTGTGCTCAACAAATGTGGAATATTTAACAATGAAAGTACACAACAAATCAAAACTGACCAAAGGTGACATCCAGTATTTGTGCTTTAAATACATGCAGTCCCTGTTTAATGTTACCCCAAACAAAGATGGTTTTGCTTTATAATGCTGCCAAATTTTAAGATCCAACGATCTGATGAACACTGCATACCCTTGCATTGATATTATTTTGCAGGCTGCAGGCAGAATTTTCAACAGCCACTCTTGGGTATTTTCAGAAATGTAGCCGCAACATTAAATGAGGATTTACTGCATACACATTTCCATGGACACATTGTTATGCAAATTCAACTGCTTCACACATGAAAGTCACACTCAAAGCTTTCATAGACCAATATGCCTGCAGCATTTTCCCAAAAAATTTGGTCTTTCATGATCAGTAGTGAAAATTGTACTACCAAACTGCATTATCTTTCAACTGAGGAAGCATGATAGAGAACAAGTAATGTGGGTATTTTATAAACTGTGTCACCTTTGACCCCTTACATGTTTCTGAGAAAATATCTCATGAAGAGTATCTGCCTGTCATGCAAACAAGATGTTTTGTAACAATATTTGTTCCACTTACAAGAAGTCTGTTAAACTGCGGTGTCAGGTGTCACACAAAAAAGTCTCCAAAAAGGAAAGTAACATAGAATTTTTATGCTTGTTGTGTTATTTGTGTTGGTTTTATGACATCTGAAAAATGGTATACAGAATACGAAAATAGGAATTCTACCGTTTTGACACTGTGGTGGCGGGAGTTTAGTTCTCTTTTGTGTGAAGAGACAAAGTGTTTAGTGCATGATGAGAGTGAAGATTATTGAATTTGAAGTGTTCAAAGTGGCAATGCAATAACGCGATCAGTCATTTGAAAACAGATTCTGTGTATTGGAGAGTGTCTCTGCCTTCATGACACAAGTTGATTTGATGAATGACCCAGCTTCCCATTGCATTTGTACCAACAGATGCTGTCAGAGCACAAAGCACTCATGGAGCAGTAGGTAGGATCTGGCAGTCAGTCATCATACCCAGAAAAGTGCTGATAAATGAAAGCACCAAAAAGTAGCAACTCTATTTATGATGGAGGCAAGATATGGTATATTGGCACATGTGGAGCACATCTTTCTGCATTTAGAAAAGGTGCTGAATTTCTCACTTTCCATCTTGCACATTCCTGCTTCTAACCTAAGAGAAATAGTCACTGTTGGTTATGATTATGAATAACAATTACTTTGCTGTGCACTATTTAACATTCATTGCATCTACCATAACTGCATGGACCCAGGTGCAGAAACATCTGCACAGAATTTTTCTTCAGACACAAATTTTTCAAACATTGATAACATACAGAAAGGAGGCTTGGTGACAAGTTTTTAATTGTTCTGAATGAGTACTGGTAGCCGCTTATCACATATGGCCTATAGGTAAGAGAAACAGCCAAAGATTATCTGTACTCTTACTCCACCTAAACACAGTGTGGAAGAGATGCAAATGTCTGCACATCTTCCAAGATTAGTAATGTGTTCTCACAATCACACACAGTGAGCAAACATAATATTGAACTGGCATCACTTGTCACCTACATGCAGTCTTACAAATGACCCGTAGACTGAGCATCAAAAATCAGTACAAGCAGTCCTCTGGGTTTCATTAATTATACGTTTCCCATCAACGTATTCACAACTGTCTGAAAAAAAGGAGAAATCCAGACACTGTGGCATACTATTTAGCATCCTGGTTTCATATTCAAGAGGCCTTGCGTTTGAATTTTTGTCACCATGCTGGTTATTCTAACGAGGTATTTTGTCCTTTTCTTCAGTCCATACAGAGACTGCACACTAAAATGTGTCTCAATCTCTTCTTTCCACAGTCTTCCAAAGTTATCATGTATCATGACTCTGTCATTAAACTGTGCATAATCCACACAGGTAACACAGTATCATTAAACAAACAAGTAACAACAACAACAGTAACAACATCAGCAGACACCTTAAAAAACAATAAATGCCTTTCATCCGTACAATTCCAGTAACTCTAAACATTAAAACACATTAAGAAAATTTCAGAAAACTATGATGCCTAAAGTAATGTTTTAACTCCCAGCAACAACCAAAGAATGTTCTCTTTTTATAACCCATGACTGATAAAAACCAAGAATGTAAAGTGTGTAAATTATTTAATGATTCTTTACAAACTGTAAAAGTTATTTAGAGTTAAATGAGATGATAGGGAAGAAAATATAAATGATAAACTGTACAAGACACAGTGTGAGATGGTCATGGTAGATTTTAAAGCACATTTCCAGCAGCTTTCTAGATGAATCAAAACAAATGTTAAGAAATGTATACATACCATAACAACTGTGGCACATTTTATCATGTCTGTTAAATTATCTAAAAAATCTGTAAGACTTTGGAAACAATTTACTGGGGCATAAAATGTATGTCTCATTTTTTCCTGTAACTTCTGTTCAGAGCACTATTCACATTTCCCAGTTTTCACACAGAAACACATGTAGGGCTTCATGAAAAGTGTCTGTCAGTATTGCATGATTTTAATCAAAACTGTAATGTCCTGACAGACTTCAGCAAGTTTTCCAAATAGAAAATTTAATGAAAATCTGTTCAAGAGTGCTGGAGATGTTACCTGAGGAATGAAAGATAGACATTGGAAAGCTAGCAGGTGCACTTTTGCAACTCTTCATTTCAAACACTCCTCCAAAAGGCAACTCTATTAAGTAGAAAACAAACTGACTTTTAAAAGAACATGATGGACAGCAACACTTTAAAAAATTCTCTTTTCCATATCAAAGGTTCACTGAATACAAGTGATATGATACGAAAACTGCCAATTCTATGCAAACCAACATGTGTCAGTGCAGAAGATTCAGCACTGTGCACTCATGAATTTGGCACTAGATGGCGTTAACTGGTGAACTTCACACCCCAGCTACTTTACCTCTTGGCCAAAAGCAAGAAAGTCTTTTGCCCCTGCTCTGAATTTAACCACAATTCCTTCTCGTCCAGCCCACAGCATCATCACTATATTGACTACATTATCACAACTCCCCCTCTATATGGCAGTGAATGTGTTAATGGATGAAGAATGATCATGTCCCCAAGGGTATCTGTCACAACACCGAAGACCACCTTCATTACTACAATGTAAGTCTGAAAACCACCTCTTCAGCTTAGCTTACTGCTCTGTAACTAACTCAGGTTAACTCAGAGTGTTTTGTTTGCTGGATGTATTTTGTGCATTGCTGAAATTTGCCATAGCATGTCCAGTGACATGGCATCTCAGTCTTGCATTGCTTTCCTCTTTGCGCTTCCTCACAGCATGAGAAATAACAACCCAACACCAATTAACTATGGCTTGGGAAACATACCCAATATGGCAGCACAAATTTTCTGTGGGTTGGTCTCATCTGGATACAAATGCATAGCTTTCTGCACCTGTTCCTCAGGAAAGATGGATGCCAGATGGTAATGCAGTCTTCTCCTTGCATCCTCTGCATTTGTTGAAAATGGGGCATGAGAAGTTGGGGGTGGAATATGTGAGGTCTGTGGAGGCCAAACTATAGAAGGTGAATGGGCAGATGTGGCAGGTGACCAAAGGGAAGTGTCAAAAGGATCAGATAAGAGGGTTGGCTCACTTGGTGGAGCACATAGGTTCAACTGTGGGTCAGACGTGCTGCCTAGTCGGTGCATGTGCCTGCCAGGATGTGGTGGGGGGACAGGTGGCCATGCCTGATAGGAATCTGGGGCAGAAGCTATGCGTGTCACATTCTGATGCATGTGACTGTGCTCCCAACCTGCTGGAATGGACGCTGCTGAAGGTCCATACTGAGCATCCCCACCACTGCTGTGTCGTGTCACAGGACGGTGTGTGGGGAGTGGCTGGGAGGGTGAAGGGACCAGGTACCTTCGCATCTGATACAGACGTGGGTCACTTGTTGGATTCAAGGTCAGCTGGCGCTGCAGTTTACGGTGCAAATTTACACCAACATCCGCATGTCCTGAAGGACTCTCTGGATCTGAGAGGCGTTTTGATACAGCAGCGTGACCTCCTTGATCACTATACACTGCACTATACTGAGGCCATGGTTGTTCTGAACTGACTGCAGGACTCCACAGTCCATACCCTGGATGTGGTAGTGTCATCTGTTGTGGATTACAGTAATATCCTACAGCACCCTCTGCCACGTTCTCAACACTACAACTCTTCGGCACACTAGACTTGTTTTGTTTTTCTCCTTCTGGTGCCACTGAGGTACTGGGTACGCTGGACTTGGTGCGTGCAAGTGGAGTCTTCCTGGGCGGCTGTTTTGTGGAATCCAGTTCCACTGGAGGTGATGAAGGTAATGGCAGACTCAAACACTTACTCTTTAATTGGTTGCCTGCAATAAAATCACAGTCCAGCACGTTAACAGTCTGTTTCAATGCAAATATCAGGATAGCTCATTCAGAATACTACAATTGTTCTTACTATCAGCATTAAAATGAAACCTCAACTGTCTTGTTTAGAAATTATACACTACTGAATAATGCACACTGTAAGTTTCCACATGAATACACAAATACCAAAGAAATAACCTTACTTTATTAAAATATCTCAGCATGGGAAGTGTTATGTTACTAGTCTCATGACACACAATAAACAGAACTAACAAAACACTTACTAGACCAGTGTTAACATGGGTTAGTAAAACATGGACCATTAAGAAATGATAAGAAAAGATGATCACCTGAAACTGTTTTCAAGACAGAGAAGGAATATATAAAAATGTATAAGAAAAAATTTGAATAATGTGGCACTCTACAAAGCACTTAAAGAGGTGAGGGAGACGAGAAGAAGGAACATTACAGAATGAGAAGAATGGGAAAAGCATTGTTATGAAGACCTTTAACACGATGGAAATATTCCATTTTATAATACCCAGAACACATTAATTATTTCTAATACTACCAAAGTTACAGTGACTGTGATGATGATCATGATGAACTTTCATTCGGCTAGTAAATGTTCTAAGGCAGCCTCCAGTCAGCCTCAGTGGCCTTAGTCTATTACAGTAAGACCACTTTATGGTAAAACCTGAAGAAAGCAGTAAACATGTTTCAGCTGATTCTAATCCCAGCCCTTTACGGGAACAATATCTTATGATGACAAGTGGTCCTGTTGCCAAACTGCTCGCTGTGGGGTGGTGATATCATTGCTACATAGCAAATGATGAAGTTAGCCACATCACTTTACCCGGTCCAGTAACTGAAACTACACCCTGCCATCTCTTATCCTTTCTTCTCTTCACTGTGCTGCCCACTGCTTAACCACCTGCTCTCCCATGGTTGATGGATGGGAGTACCCCTAATGTACATCCACATCACCTCATTCCAGCAGTACTACTACATGTCCTGCCCCTGCAGTGCTCCCTGATTGACCCATTTACCTTTCAAGGCAGCCTGTACCTCTCTCTGTATATAGTCACACACCTGTTCCTGGCACTGTACTTGGACACGTTACTATCAAAGCTGATACCATGTTGCCTAAACAGTTAGGATCCACTTAGCCCTGATGCAGTATACATCCCAGAAGAACAGAATCATCAGACAGATTTCTGTTTAAAATGGGCACGTCTACCAAATTACACCATGTACCTACCACCTGTCTGTACTCATGATGCATAAATGAATAAGACATTTTTAAATACATGACATATATACCTTCGTTCTCCCAACAGCGCAATAAAAGGTTCCGATATGCAGACATGACTTGTGCTCAGTATGCATGTTCTGCAAGTTACATCATATACTAGTTCAGAATGATTTAAATTTAGTGACAAAACCTGGATATTCTTAACGATTTTAGAGTACTGTGATAAGACTTAGGTTGCACTCCACCCGCAGTTCTTGGATAGTTCCTACTCTTTTCCTTTTTTCCTCCATATATATATATATACATACACACACATATAAGCCTACTGTTGGTTCAGACTGCAGTCCTCTGAGGCATACTGCCGTATAAGTTGATATATTGTAATTGATATTTCAGAGGAGCTTGCTACCTCCATCTTCTGGGCAGACCAAACATTATATATGTCTGCAGATCCTGTTGGCAGTTTTGGATATGATATGGTGATGGAACTGCAGGAAGGTAGGGATGGTGCTCCAGTCCCTGCATTATAGCAGGAAGAATACAATATTCAGCAGCGTGGCTTTCTTAACTGAACGGCATTTGAGCCTGTAGATGCCTTCCCATGGTGGTAGACTATGTGAGGTCTCTGGTCCTCACAACAAAGCTGATTACAGTTACAGTCTTTTGAGACATAATGCTGGGCACAGTAGAATACAGTTACCAACATTTCAGAGAAGATTATTGCCTCTGTCTGTAGACCACCCTGACAGAAAGCTGAACAAAACTGTGTGAAAACAAAAATGGACTTCAAACTGATAACTTTCTGTTGTAGACTTGCTCGTACTTTCCATTTAACTATCAGTTTTGATTTACTACACGCGATTTTGTACGTGTTTAATACTAGATGCTTTGAGCTGCAGAAATGTTATGCTACAGATTCCAATTCATCCAGGTTCTGCTGAAGACTGGGGTACAGTGTACAAAGTGAATGTTATCTACATCAATCTGTCTATTCACCATGGTAATGATGTATGCTCTTCCCTTTTCTAAAATCCAACCTGTCAAAGTTTCCTGTGGCATAATTTTATGTCAATGAATTTTAACTGTGCAGTTTGGTTTGACCTTGACTAATAAAATCAAACTGCACAACTTCATAGACAGTAAAAAGTAACCACATCACTTCAATTCTTACCTGGACTGGAGTCACGACTGTGTATTCCCCGAGCTTCCCGTTGTCTCTGGGCATGTTCCACAAGTCGTTCAGTAACTGACTTGTGCGGAAGTGGTCCTCGTTCTGGATGGTGAAATTTACATTTGTTTCCATATGTACACTTTTTTCCATATGGACAAGGAGGTGGAGGATCACCTCTCCGTGGTTGGATGCGCAAGAAGTTGTCCAATGTTGGGCCAGATCTTCCCAATGGATCGTCAGGAGGCATAAACCTTCATAGTGAAAACATCACATGTAAGCAGCCAAAGTGCAAACAAATGAATACATGTTATTTGTTCCTTTTTGGGTAATTCCCCGGCGTCTGAGTTCTAATTGCCGATGTTTCGGAACTCACTATCGGCTCCATCTTCGTAGGCAGGTGAATGAAGCCTATGAAGATGGAACCGATAGTGAGTTCTGAAACGTCGGCAATTAGAACTCAGACGCCGGGGAATTACCCAAAAAGGAACAAATTACATTTAGAACACGGCGAAAGCTTAAAAGCAAAAATGAATACATATACAAATGTGTGGAGCTTTCAGCTTGATATTCCTATCTTATGACATGGCACTATACATGGCAATAACACAAATATTTTACAAAATTGTATACATAAGCCTTCATCTCAGTGTCTCCTACATAACACTGAGTGCAAAGTTTTTAATCAAAGAGCAACAAATATATTTCACTAAGCAAAATTAAATATAAGCTTTCAGGCTTACACATAGGGTGTTGCTAGGCACATGCAGGATAAATGAAAAATGCAATACCAAACCAACAGAGAGTGAATCTACATTATAACATAAAAAAACTATATGAACATAGGCCTTCTATAGCATGATTTCTGAGTGGTTTCATGACAATTAGAGAAATTGCGCGAGCATCCATCTTCAGTTTCCATGTAGACATTCCAGGAAACAGCCTTCTGGAACTCTACTTTCTCCTGCCACATCTGACTGGCACTGGTTACCACTATGTCCTATGAAATGTCCTTCCAAAGCTGCTGCAAGATGTGCATCTGCAGACTATAGTTCATTTATGGTTCAAGCATGAAGGTGCTCCACCACATTTTCTTTTTTCATTTCAGAAATTCCTGAACATGTTTCCAGAACAATCGACAGGGCAACATGGACCAACAGCATGGCTTGCTCATTCCCCTGATTTAAATCCCTTAGATTTTTATCTCTGGAGACACACAAATTCTAATGTTTAGATTACAGCAGTCAGTGATATCCAGAACTTGCAACAATGAGCACAGAATGTACTTAAGGTGGTTTGTATGACACTTGGGGAATTTTCCAGCCATTCAGTCACTGTTCAGAAATGCAACATCCTGCACTGAAGCTGAAGATGGTCATTTGGAGCTTTTTTATAAATCTTCACAAGGCCATAGGTTGGAAACAATGCTTCAGAAAGCCCATGTTCATAAACTACTTTTTTTTTTTTTTTTGTACTGTAGTGTAGATTCACTTCCTACAGGTTTGGCCACACATTTAACCCCTACAAATGTGGAAAATTGAATGCTGGACAAACTAGTCACTTGACTGAGATTATGGTTAAAAAAACACTGCCACATTTGACTGTACCAAACAAATAAGCATGCCAGTGGAAAACAACACTGCCTTTGAGGTCTTCGCTCTTCTGGAATGTTACATGCCATTGATGGTAGTTGGTTACCATTGTTTTGGGACTAATACGCCACCCCAAGACATCAATATCTAACTACCAATTAACACTCCAGAATAGGAAAAACTTCATTTACATCATATTGGCAGCCTGAAAACAAACATACAACACTGGCATTGGCCATCACATCCTGCTCAACAGCACCAGCACATCAGCAAGAAAATCCACACAAATGGACTAGCTCATCATAGAAGTAACAGAGATTGTACTGAGCCCCAACAACATGAACCACATGCTTCTCCTTAAATTGAGGGTTATAAAAATTGCTTCTCCTTAACTGGATGAAGGAAGCCTCACGTTTATTCCCCAAAGGTCAGCAGGCAGGTGTCCTCAAAGAACAATATATTCTCACCCTCCTAAGGCAACATATTTTATTTTAACACCAACATTCACATGAATAAAGCCAATTACTCGCCAAACGTCTCTCAGAGGTCAAAAAAAGCACAGCTGACTAGAAGTAGTCCATTAAGGAGGCAAAGGTCCACACAGGACTGTAGTGCCAGCTAATAAAAAAGCGGAAGAGGAGGAGTACAAGGAGACTACGAGGATCACAGTGCAATACAGTACTGATTACATGTAAAGAATATATGCAAGATTACAGGCTCTCACCACAGTGAAGTTGATATCTTCACCCATCTGGGTTGACAAGAGTGAAGATGTCAACTTCCCTGTGGTGACAGCCTGTATTCTTGCATATACTCTTAACATGTAATCAGTACTGTATTGCACTGTGATCCTCATTGTCTCCTCCTCCTCCTCCTCCTTCTTCTTAGTTGGCAATACAGTCCAATGCAAATTGTGATTGGTTTGTAACTAAACCAACCCACTCCAAATATTGACTCAGAAGAGCAAAGACCTTAGCCTTTAGAATAATGAGCAATGTCTCCATTAATCACCAACAAGATAAGCCAAGCCACTACAAAGTATACTGTATAAGTTATCTGCAGATATATTTCGTTCAGACCTGATACTGTAGACAATTTTTTTGAATCACTATAGAACTTGGTGCTAAAGCCTTTTAAACACACAAGTTACATGAGGAACACAATATATACATGAAGAATTCTGATGCAGTTCCTCACCTGTCATTAACAAATGAGTACATAAGAATCCTCTCTTCAACAACTTTCCTGAACTCAGGACTCTCCTGAGCAAGATCCCGATAGTTGTCATTAGATACGACAATGCCATCTACTTCTGATGCCAATTTCAGAATGTAGCGGTCATCATAGCAAACCATTCTCTTGCCACCAACCAGACGAGATGGTGTAAATACCAAGCAGCGATCTCTCTCCAACTCTGTTAGTATTTCTTGGTCTAAAACAATAAATAAAGTGAAGCTGTGACAAACATCACCCATTATATCATTCTCCTGTACCAGCAAGAAAATTATACATACAGTTACAGAATACTATGACATTTAATAAAAAAAAAATTTATTTACTGATCTGATAAGCCTGGTTCTACTAGTAATGTATATCTTTGGCCGTGGTTTTACACGAGTAATACCAACAACATTCACAAGGACTCTTTCCATTATCACCAATATTCAAAGCAAACACTGCAGTTCAGTAACTACCTTCTGTCATCCTCAGGTGGTTTGGTGATACCAGTTCTACTAAGCCTACATTTTCTGATATGGTCAGTATTTAGAGGCATGTTGTATGCTGTGTAATTCACAGACACATTAACAGACGATGAAAAATATTTTATTTTCATCACATCCTCTTTCTTACACTGTGCAAAAAAGTCATTTTTGTAGGTGCCATTCAATTTTGGTAAAAAGCACTAGGTTTGGCAGTACAACAATTAATAAACTTCCTGTAATACTTCAATATTCATAACAAAATGTTGGTCACAATACCTGAAGTGAAGAGACCAGTACTTTAAGTTTTGTACATATCACAGACTGAAGAATATGGATAGGTCATTACAGAATTGTAACTGCAACTCTTACAATATATAAGACAATAAAATGAAGAAAAATAAAGTTCTTCGTGCAAACGCATCTAGTTACACTTATATAAACTTTTGGAGCATAAGTAAATATCTAACAGTTTCTGAAATTATTTGTTTTTAAATGCAGTTCAAGGTGCTACAAGTTACTGGATTCACACTGTTCTTAAACCACAAAATGTGAGTTGGTTGAACTAACCAACCAACTAACTTCATGGAGCAGAGTACTTGCTGAGAAACTAACAGGTCCTCAGGTAGTTGGGGAATTCCTCAAATTTTATGGAATGTGAAGGTTCATTACAACATTCAGATGTGTCTGCAACCTGTCCCTATCCTGAGCCAGATCAATCCAGTCTATGCCTCCCCTCCCACTTCTTGAAAATGAAAATCCATTTTAATATTGACCTCCCATCTATCTCTCAGTCGGCACAGCAAGTGACTAAGGGCTGGACGGTCCGGGATCGAATCCCGGTGAGGACGAGATTTTCCGCCCATCCAGACTGGCCCTGGGGCCCACCCAGCCTCCTGTAAAATGGGTACCGGCTTTTTCCCGGGGGTAAAGTGCGGCCAGGGCGTGCTGCTGACCACTCACCCCCTTCTAGTGCCGCAGTCAAGGAAGAGTAGAGCTATACCTCTACCCACCCTCTGGGCCACACCGGGCCTGTAAGGGGATCACTTTACCTTTTACCTCCCATCTATCTAGGTCTTCCTAGTGGTCTCGTTCCCTCAAGTCTCCCAACCAAAACCCTGTATGCACCTCTCCTGTCCTCCACTCACTCCACATGCCCAAACCATCTCATTCTTCTTGATTTGATCACCTAAGTAATATTTGGTGAGGAGTACAGATCATAAAGCTCCTCATTATGTGGTCTTCCTTACCACCCTCTTACTTTGCCCCTCTTAGGCCCACATATCTTCCTCACATATTCTATCCCTGAACACCCTCAGCCTGTGTTCCTCCCTCAATGTAACAGATAATGTTTCACACTCATACAAAACAAGAGGAAGAATCATAGTTTTGTATACCTTAATTCAACGAATGTTTTACCTGTTTTATTCTTTTGGCTTTCTAGAAAAAAGATTGGTAATTGTGTTTGTTTATTTAGAGTCAATTGCATGACATACAGGAGTGGTATGTGATACATAAAAATTGAGTTCTGGTTAAATTTTATATTCAATTCACAAGTATTATCAACTGCGATGTTTTTGTTGAAATCTGTAATTCATTTTTCAGTGAAGATGTCCCTGACGATAAGTTAATATGCTCAGACAATGTTGAACAAGTAAAGAACTAATATCGTACTAATTTTAATATTAATTTTGTTGTTTTGGTTATTAACACTGCACATGAAGCAAACAGAATACAGCAGTACTGATCACAGTCTTAATACTGTTACTTCAGTTTTCCTGCTCATTGACTTCACTCACCAGCAACAGGATTGTCTGGCCGTGCAGCCTCTTTACGCCATTTTGGAACAAAAACTGTAATCTCCTTGTGGCCTCTGGCACGGAACCACTCTACGCACAGCTTAATTCCTCGACAGGAGAACACTTCCTTGTTTCCATGGCTATAAATATGAACAAGGTTTGAGATTACTTACAAATACATCCAAGTTGGCAGATGTGATTAAAATGTGGGATCCATTTTGATAATTTTTATGAAGATTCTCCAAACCCTTTTCCATTGGGCAGTGTGACATGTGGCAAGCAGTGTACTTCAACAGTATAACTTGTTTTCAACTGAGATTTTGTGGAAAAAGTCATATGAGTTTTCTCAGAGAGTGGAACACAATTTGCAAATACATACATATCCATAATAAAATCATAACTGTTTATACTTCTTACAAAAAACTGAGTATTTATTTGTTTTCTTGCTTTAATTACATGAAAACACATACTTAGAGGAGAGAGAGGGAGACAAATAAAAAGGGGGCAAAATGAGTTTATAAAACAGTAAAGTATACCAGTTCTTCAATCTGTCCTAACAGATCAAAATCCCAGTTAGTGCTTTCAGGGCTTCCCAGGCACCTTAACCAAAAGTGTAACAAGACAAAACTTGTGGAGTAATGGGAATTATTTACCTTCTGCCCCTGTACACTAACCAAATTAAACAGATGACGGTTGTCACTCACCTCATGGCAACATTGCTTCCATCAATGACAACAGGGCGGAGACGGATTGCGACAGCATCATCCACTACTGTATCAAGAGTGGAGTCAGATTCATCAGCCCCTTCAGGTGCAAGGTCTTGCAGTCGTGGGACCTGAGCCCCTAGTTTAATTAGCTCTTCCAAGAGCTCATTCTGGCCTGGATTTGGCCCAAGTTTCTGCAGAGCTGCTTGAACAAGTGACTCTGTATAGCCCAACTTGAGCCCAAACTCAACCTTTGCAACATATCCTGAAGACAAAGAATAACGAAACTAATCAACTACCCAACAAACTAGCAACATCAACTTTCACAAATGTGACAAATTTAGGTGGTTTTAAACAAGACATTATTATCATCTGTTTTATGTCAACATGGAATTTGGTCTCTCCTGAGTGAAACACATGCGGGAATATGAAAAGACGAGTGCTGTGGAGAATATCTGGACCTATGATGGACTAAGTAACAAAAAATGACTATTCTATGAAGCAGTCCCTCTTGAGAAGCTAATTATCACTTAGCTACTGAATCAGTTTTCTAACTTTCACAAAACTCAAAGCCTCAGTATCACATTCACAAGCACCCATCATCAGCAACCATGTACCTCTACGTGAAGTCCACATCAACATTATCAGTGACTTGGAAGGATGGTGAAAATTACATGAGTACCTTCATAATCTAGTAATGTTAGGAAGACTGAATTATGCATAAGCTAAAACATGGAAGAGAGAATACTTCTGGAAACTTAGGCACGTGAGGATAATATTAATACCCATTTTAGACAAACACAGTGTAAAGGCATTGGTTTTATTCAAATGGTTTAGTTTTGGATCCAAAGACTAGACTTGCCGTAAGTAGCTGAAGCACATTTTGGTTTCAAAAACACAAAAAATTTTTTGACCAGGCACGTGATTATCAAGTTTTCTAGAAATACTCTGTTACATAGAATTTGTTATAAATGCTTACAAAGCTACAATGATGTACTTATGAATAAGACAAGCCCCATTTTCCATGTATGCACCAGCTTCATAAAAGTAACTGGTCACACATGGCCCACAAGTGGGCTCTCATGTATTCCGTCATTCAGTATTCAACTGATTTGTAGGTTACTTAATGCTGAATGATGAAGAGGTATAGTGAATAAGAAAGGTCACCTTGCTTCAAGCTACAGCTATTTCAGCACTTTCTTTGAAACAGGATAGCTGGTACTGTAGCCAGAGGTGTAGATGGGGGAGGGGGGCCGAGGAGCAGCAAAATGGGTGGGCAAATGGAAGACAAAATTATTTTAAATGAAAAAATCGATTTTCTGCACTCAACAGATTTTAAATAACTAAGCCAAGCAAAAAGACAGTCAATATATAACAATAATTCTTTAAAGTTAATAATTACTGTTAGGGTGGCCATTGTGGTTATATTCACCATCAGCCCCAGAAAACCTAGCTATGCCACTGACTCTGGCAATAATAAAACCAATTACTATTTAGGTGCACTAACTGTTTGTCAGTTACGTTAACTTTAGTACTACGGTAACACAGAAAATGTACAATGTATGTGTAGATGAAACAATCTGCACATTGCCATGGAGGTGGTGAATAGCCAAACTCAGGTTCTGACTATTTATCTATATGGCAAGAGCCTCCAGCTCCACAAAATGGGAGATGTGTGGATCCCAAAGCCAGCCTGAATATTTTGGAAATGAAGGAATATCCACTCTTGCTGGGAGGTGAAATATGAATGATCCAGGCTCGCCTGCATGGCGATCTAATCTCATATTATACACGGTGATCCATTTAAAACTGTACACATACAGAAAACATTGCACTGCTCATCTTATGAAATGTAAAACATAAATATATGCTACTCAGCAGTTCCATGTAAAGGTGAAGCTTGACTGGAAGAATCCTGGTTCAAATATCAGTCACGACACCAACAGTCCTGATTTATCATGGCTTTCCACCCTCCCTCCAGGCAAATTATAGGATAATACCTCAATCAGGCCATGAACACTTCCTGCCATATCCTTTCCAAATTATTATTCACCAATCAGCAAATCAACAAGGTACTGACAAATTTGTGAAACAAACACACAAGAATACATTCACAAAACATGCCAGAAGTGCCTTGCACTGTCTGACAACACACATCAGTCCTTTTGAACATGTCTGGACAGACATGCATACGAGTTTACACTGTGATGCTGAAGCTTGCATTCACTATATTCACTTTTAGTTATATTCTGCTGACGCTGTTTTGGTACAAGCATTAGTGCTAAAACTCCCACAAATATCTTCAAAGTGTGGTGCTTAATTAAGCATAGGGCTAAGGTTTACCTTCTTTACATTTCAGTACAAGCAATCTTCAAGGAAACCCCACAGTAAGTCAATGATGTTGGATCTAGGGACCTGGAATGCCACAATCTCTTCAAAACATCCTGTTGTCAAGAAATGCTTTCTGCACATCCAGCCAATATGATATGCAGCACAATGTTCCCAAATCCAAGTCCCTTTTACGATGTTCCCGTTAGGAGTAGACTGCATAATTATTGATTAATATGCTTCAATAATTGTACACTTAGACATAAAATACATATTTTCTATTGCAGTATAGTGTTAAATAGATCACTCTGTATATATTCTGGAAACGGAAGACTAACAAAGTCAAGAGTGCACTGTTCCGCACCTGCAGAGCCTTGCTGGAGAGGCTGGCTTGGCACAGACGTGGGGCCAGACACATACTCAGCAAATTCTGCTCCCAGGGTGTCCGATGCTGTACGACTCACATCTTGGTGTGATGCCGAGTCTTCTGCCTCATAATCAGAGTCATAGCTTGAGTCCTCACCCCCACAAGACACCCTGTCCTCTCGCTCAGTATTGCAGAGTGTGTCGACATAGCTCTGTAACCAACAAGACAACAGATTACTAGAAACCAGACTGTATCCCTCTCTACTGCTTCCAGTGTCAACATCTGTATGTGCTCTTCATGTGAAATGCAAAGGGATTAGTGGATGTGATGGTGTCATTCTTTCTGTGCATTTCAACATGATAACCCACTGGACAGATTTTGAATAAGCTCTGGTACTACAAATATTTGCAAAACTTACATTGCCATTTCAATCTTCATAACAACTAACATCAAAGCAGCATATTTTCCTAAGTGGGTGGTAAATGTGCTTTGTTTCTGGCAACAGAAATAAGCATCAGCATAACATCATGTTTATTTAAAAAAAAAGTTTTAAATGTTAAGTCATATTCAGTTTCTTCAACCTGCAAAGAAGTGAAGTGAAAACTGCATACTCCAGTAAGGGTTACATCTTTCCAGTCTTGTGCCCATTTCCCCAGTTCAAGGGTAAACATTTAGACTGCACAAAAGCTTACAGCTCATTTACCCACTTGGAACAACAAATTTCCAAACTTTATATTCAATCTAAATGCTACTGCTATATATATATACACACACACATACATAGCCTGAACTTAGACCATAATGGTTCTAAATTCCTGGATCTGCAAATGTTATTAATTGTAAGTTAAAGCCAAATTAAAGATACTGATGAATGAGTTTACTGATACACAAGTTCACTTGCCCCAGGAAGAAGAGAACTCAAGTACAGCCATTTTATATAAAAGAGTCTTTGCTGTCTTTATGCATTAACCTCCTTGTCAGTGCCAATGCATGTGCAAGTCAACAGCTAATACTGGAAAATATCTGTTATTTCTTCAGCAACATAATTATGTAATGTAACAATACTGGGAGATTATGATTAGAATGTGGTCAGGAAGGCTGAAAACATACCCATTGCAAAGAAATATCCTTGCATTTGCCCAGATGGACTACAGGAAAACAATGAGTCTTCATCAGGATGGTTCACATCAAGAGCAAGAAATGAACACAAGACCTTTTGAATATAAAACAGTACCAACCACTCAACTACAACATTCTGTACCTGTTTTGGTCAGACTAAGTTTTAATTATGGCTCAGTAGTCAGCTACTTCCATTTGCTCCAAAACAAGCATCATGGGTACATGAGAATTTATGTTTCATGCAGCCTTACACTGTCTATTGTCACCACCAAGCATAAAATCAAATTATGGCATGTTCACAAACAAATACAAAGCAGTAGGGATTTGGTTATAAAATTCTCACTTATAACAAACTGTGTTACTTATTGGTATTGCCACCCTCTCAATCCACCTTATTAATATGCCATTCTTTGCAGCCACCTTGCCATCCGAAAAGAAAAGAAAGAAAGAAAGAAAAGGGGGGGGGGGGGGAAAAAGC
>Ga0123355_10001589_pt1 | contig 31670 bp, 30 predicted proteins | sample TergutEmb28metaG_3_FD_89872 | JGI IMG/M metagenome (GOLD analysis project Ga0123355, IMG submission 89872) | Embiratermes neotenicus P1 segment gut microbial communities from Petit-Saut dam, French Guiana - Emb289 P1 | ecosystem: Host-associated > Arthropoda: Insects > Digestive system > Gut ...
TAAATTTTTAACTTAAATTGTGTCAGTTACCGGAGTATGACTGTAAGAGCCTGTTTAAAATCTTTTCTTACCGGAGTTCGCAGGCGATTTTTCGCCATTCATTAAGGAAGCGACGACGTTTACCCAAAGGTAAATTAGGAGGAGATTGCGAAGATGGGCAGAAATATCGACCGCAAAAATGGTAAAAAGGAGATTTTAAACAGGCTCTAAAACAAAGATGAGAAGCCACACTTGAGCGTGTGGGCGATAATAGCATGGTGGACGGCCATTGTCATCTGCATTTTATATAGTACTTCTCCTTTTCGTCAACTGAACTGTCAAAAAACAACTTGAACAAAAGGACTTGCAGCAGCTTATTAACGCTTGTTGCAAGATAATTCACTGACAGTTCTCAAACTTTGATTATATTAAATATGTTTAGAGGTTAAACTATGAAAAAAACAACTAATCTTGAACTAAACCAATTAATAGGGAACAATGTTAAAAAATATCGTATAGCTTGTGACCTAAATATTGGTGAACTGGCAAACTTGCTGGGGTATTCTTGTTCTGCTTTACGTTTAATTGAAAACGGAACAAGAGGAACATCAATCAGCACATTGCTAAAGCTTACTAAAATATTTGGAATTTCACTAGACACCCTTGTTAATGATTACGAAACAAAGCCTTCGTTAAAAATGGGGACTAAGCCTAACAAAATGTTAGCCATAAGCAGATCCTTGCCGGAAAAAGATTTGGAATTAGCAACTGAAATATTCATGATGTTACATAAACATAAACATGATTGTAAGAAATAAAATATGATGTTTTGCCACCTCAAATAAGCTTTGAAGTGGCATTTTTATTGTCCAACCGACGACAAAACGGAACCGATTGGACTCAAATTTTGATGGTAAATTTACCATCAATCCATTAAATTTTTAAGGACTTGAAAAGACATGATAATTCCGGGCTTGTATTCGCATAGGATATGGTGAGGTGGATGCTTTATATGAAAAACTTGACAATTATTACCCTGAGTCATAGGCAAACCTTAACTGAAACTATATCTAATTTGCTAAAAGATGATACTCGTGGAGAATCACACGGGAAATTCTACAAAGTATACTGTTCTTATGACAATTTGGATACAAATGTCCTTACTTATTTATTAGAACGCATTGTTATTTTAGATCATCCGGTTTATGGAAAGTCATCTAAGTTAACGGATATGGCACTAGAATTAAAGTTTACTGATGCGCACCGGTCAAACGTATTTCAACTTGAACGATACCTTGAAGAAAATGATCTGCTTCATTTGGAAGGCTACACTATTTTTCGCATGGCAGATTATCGTAACAAACTAGATATAATGATGTACTGTATTATTAAAAAGCTGAAATTGACAGATTCCTTACCTCAATATTGATGGTCGATCGGTTCCATTTTGTCACCGATTGACCAAAGACTTCCCACTTCTGTTAGGCGTTCAATCCATTCTTTTGTAAGTGATTCAATTTTAACTACCTTATTTGCTTCTGATGCATGTATCATGGTAGTTTTATCTAACATCATCCCCACATGGCCGGGAAAGAAGAGAAGATCTCCTTTTTGGGCATATGCGGGGGATATTTTTTTTATTGGAAATCCCGGCTTTATACGGGCATCTCGATAAATTACAACACCGTTCAGCCAATAAGCCATTGAGCACAAACCGGAGCAGTCTATCCCCAAAGGAGTTTTACCTCCCCAGCGGTATTGCGTACCAAGATACAGCTTAGCAGTTTCGCAAAGAGATTCTCGGCTTACTGATTTTGGAAATTGGGATATAAAGGTTGAACGTATGTATCCTATGCGGCCGTCAACTAAATATATTTTAGTCCAACCGGATTTTTCTTGTGAGAGATCAACTTCGTCTGCAATTTCATCTACAGTGCGCACAATACAGCCAAGTGTCAAGCAAACTAACAGAGGAGCTTGAACTTTTGGAGCAACAAGCACATCCGCAGCTACAATATTGACATAATATACTTGGCTTGAGGGCCGGGTTATCAATTTAGCATCAATTAAGTTGCTATAATGAATCCATCCCTCATAACGATAGGGAGTAGAAACAAACAGCCAGTCGTTTTCTTTAGCTTTTACTGATACTGCCATGCCATAAAGCACTTCATCTACCCTTTGAGATTGTGTGCAAGGATGTTCATATAAGGGCGCAACACTTGTTTGTATTGTTTGTATGGAAAAAATCATAAGACTCACTCCTTTGACAATTGCATTTAATTAAAGCTTGGGCTATACTGAGATATAATAAGATACCGGTGTATGTTATCACTACAAAATCGCACATTTTTTCGACTAATGCAGAAAAGTCTAGTACAGGGGGAATATTTAACTATGGTAAATTTGCAAAATGATTGGGATGAGTTGTTGCAGGACGAATTTAAAAAGGATTATTACCTACAATTACGTGCCTTTCTAAAACAGGCTTATAAAAGCCAAATTATTTATCCCTCTATGTACGATATTTATAATTCATTAAAATTGACGTCTTATAGCGAGGTAAAAGTAGTGATAGTGGGACAAGATCCTTATATTAACCCGGGAGAAGCCCATGGTTTAGCTTTTTCTGTGCAACCGGGAGCCAAAACCCCGCCTTCTCTGGTAAATGTCTTTAAAGAACTTGAAACGGATATACAATGTTATATGCCGGACAATGGATGTTTGGTGCATTGGGCCAAGCAAGGGGTATTGCTTCTTAACACTGTGTTGACAGTACAGCGTGGTGCAAGTAAGTCCCATGCACGCAAAGGCTGGGAACAATTTACTGATAAGGTTTTGGAAATAATTGATAATAAAGAAAATCCTGTAGTATTTATGTTGTGGGGCAAGGATGCACAAAAGAAACAATTGTTGATTAGTAATCCCAATCATTTGGTTTTAACGGCTACTCACCCAAGCCCATTAGCAGGGGGCAAATTTTTTGGGTGTAAGCATTTTTCTAAGGCTAATGACTTTTTGAAAGAAAAAGGATTAGATATAATTGATTGGCAGATTCCCAATCTAAATGCTGAAAGGTGATTGACCGTATATGATAGATGTAGCATTGTTGGGAACCGGTGGCATGATGCCCCTGCCGGGACGATTTTTAACGTCTATGTTATGTCGCATTAATGGAAGCATGTTGCTTGTAGACTGTGGTGAAGGCACTCAAGTAACTTTAAAGAAGCTGGGTTGGGGATTTAAAAATATCGATGGGATCGCCATTACACACTTCCATGCAGATCATATATCGGGGCTTCCCGGTTTACTTCTTGCCATAGGAAATGCAGAACGCACAGAACCTCTTAAAATGTTTGGACCACCCGGGCTTGCAAGGGTAGTAAAAAGCTTGCGGGTGATTGTGCCGGAACTACCTTTTGATATTCACTTTACTGAATGGTCTAATGAAAATACAAGTTGCTTTTTTATGCCGGATGTAGAGCTAAAGTCGGTTCAACTTCATCACTGGATTCCCTGTTTTGGTTATAGCTTAACAATGCATCGCAGGGGTCGATTTGATTTGGAGCGAGCAAAACAGAGCAATATTCCTATGGCTGTATGGTCGCCTTTGCAAAAGCAAGATGAAATTATATACGAAGGGGTACGCTATACCGGTGATATGGTTTTAGGCTCTTCTCGTAAAGGTTTGATGATAGGCTATTGCACAGATACTCGCCCGGTGCAACATTTGCCACAATTTATGTTTGGTGCAGATTTATTGATATGCGAAGGTCTCTATGGTGATGAAAGCAAACAAGAAAAGGCAACAGCCCACAAGCATATGTCTTTCCGGGAAGCAGCAACTATTGCTAAAGAAGCTAAGGTAAAGGAACTTTGGCTGACTCACTTTAGCCCGGCTATGCCGGACCCTCATAATTATATTCATGAGGCAACAAAAATATTTTCTAATACAATAGTAGGGCGGGATCGCATGACAAAAACACTAATCTTTGAGGAGGTGCCTAATGACGGATAATCGGACTGATATTCAGTTGATAGAAGAATGCCTTGTCGGACAGCAAGAAGCCTTTGCAGAACTTATTTCTCGGTACAAAAATTTAGTATATTCCATTATTTTGCGTATGACAAAAGATAAAGAAGAGGCTAACGACTTAGCTCAAGATGTATTTTTAAAGATGTATAAAAATCTGGCTTCTTATTCTCCGGAATTCAAATTTAGTACTTGGACAATGCGCATTACCACTAACCATGTAATAGATTTTCACAGAAAGAAAAAGCAAGAGACTGTGCCTTTAGAAGATGTTTCAGCAGTAATTGCAGCAGATATTGAAGATGCACCGGAGGCAGTTGTTTTGCGTAACGAGGAACGCGCACGCATCCAAGGAATAGTAGACGATCTGCCGGCAATGTACAAAATCCCAATTGTACTATATCATCAACAGGGTATGAGTTATCAAGAGATAGCAGACGAAATTAACGAGCCGCTGTCTAAGGTGAAAAACCGAATCTTTCGCGGGCGCAAAATACTCAAGGCTCGCTATGTAGAAGAAGGAAGGTGAAGGGTATGACATGTGATAAAGCACAAGACAGTATCATGTTATATGTAGAAAAACGTGTAAGCCCGCTTAAAGCTTTGGCTTTGCACCGACACATTTATACATGTGAAAATTGCCGTGAAATGTTTTTGGCTATGGATGCAGCATCTGAAATGGATTTTGAAATAGAGGAAGATTTTGAAGTACCTGAATGCTTTGAAGAAGAGGTTATGGCAAAAATATATGCCATGCCTTCCCACAAACCTGTAGTAAAAGAAGAAAAAACCAAAATAAATTGGCTACGTTTGCTTGGATGCTTATATGCTTTAATATTAGCAACAGGTTGGGGTGTATTATACAATACAGAATTAGTTCAATTATCATACTCTCCATTAGCAACAACTGAATGGATTGATGCTTTTTTTATTAGCCTGGCACAAGCAGGGCAAACGGCTGTACTTTATATGTCAAATATGGCAGGAGACTTTACCAATTATATTTTGATAATTGCTTTTGCCTTATGGTTGCTTGCGATTGGTATTTATGGCAAGGAAAAGACCAAGGTATGACTACAGAAACAGTCATATTGGGCATAGAAACTTCTTGCGACGAAACCGCTGCCGCTGTAGTAGTAAATGGCCGTAAGGTTTTATCTAATGTAATTGCTTCTCAAGTGGAAACGCACCGCCAATTTGGTGGTGTTGTTCCGGAAATAGCCGCCAGAAAGCACCTGGAAAACATTTCGTTTATAGTTGAAGAGGCATTAAAACAGGCCAACTTAACTTTATCAGATATTAATGGAATTGCTGTCTCTAATGGGCCGGGATTGGTTGGTGCTTTACTGGTGGGATTGTCTTATGCTAAATCTTTAGCTTTTGCCCGTCGTATTCCACTTTTAGGAGTACACCACATTTATAGCCATATTTGTGCCAATTATTTAAATGAAGAAAATTTTTGGGAGCCTCCTTTTATATGTTTAGTTGTGTCCGGAGGGCATACTCATTTGCTGGATGTACAAGATTATCACAATTGCAATATTTTAGGCCGTACAAGAGACGATGCAGCAGGCGAAGCCTTTGATAAAGTAGGGCGTACCTTGGGATTGCCTTATCCCGGTGGCCCGGAAATAGATAAATTGTCAAAAATCGGTGATTCTCTTGCTATTTCCTTCCCAAAGACTGTTTTTAAAGATAGTTTGGACTTTAGTTTTAGTGGGCTAAAATCTGCGGTGTTACAATATTTGCATAAAAATAAAGGTCAAGATATAGATGTTTCAAATGTGGCTGCTTCTTTTCAGCAGTCTGTTATTGATGTATTGGTTTCTAATACATTAAAAGCATGTGAACAAAAAGGAATAACAAAAGTTGCCCTAGCCGGAGGCGTAGCAGCTAACGGCGGATTAAGGGAGAGCATGTACTTAGCTTGTGCGAATAAGGGTTTGTCGTTAAACTTACCATCTATAGTTTATTGCACAGACAATGCTGCCATGGTTGCAAGTGGCGGATATTATCATTATATTGGGGGGCGTGTAGATAGCTACAACTTAAATGCCTATCCTAATATGGACATATAAATTAATTATAATAATTTGGGGGCTTTAAATTATCATGGATAAATTCATTTATTCTTTTCTGGACGAAATGCCTATTTTCTTGTGTGTTGCAAATGCCGATACCGAGGAGCCTATCTATTTTAACAAACTGGCACAAACTTGTTTTAACGACAAACCGGAAGAGGAAAAGGCTACATTTGTTAAAGATGTGTTGCGGTCAAACAATTTTATATTTCGTGATAAAGATGGTAATGACGGCAAAGGACGTTGGTTTAAAATGGAAAAATCATCCGGCGAATGGCCTGATGGTAAAAATTGCATTACAATTGTGGGTATGGATCATTCTCAATATATTTCAAATGAAGAGATTTTGTCTGTACCTGCATTCACTGACGATTTGACAGGCATTTTTAACCGAAACATTGGACTTGAACGGTTAACAAAACTTATTAATGAGCTGGAAGGTGCAATGCCTTCTTTTGCTATGTGCTTTTTAGATTTGGATGACCTGAAATTTGTTAATGAGCGGTATGGACATACCGCAGGAGATCAATATATTTTAACAGTAGTAGATTTAATTAAGAAATCTATTCGTAAAACAGATATTTTTGCCCGTATGGGCAGTGATGAATTTTTGGTTATTTTCCCAAAATGCACAGTATCTGTAGCAACTGCTATATTACAAGAAGTAACAAAAATGCTGGATGCAGTAAATGGCAGCAACCAACCCAGAACTTACTATTCCATAAGCTATGGCGTTTTAGAGATTGGCCCGGAGGACTGCAAAGACATAGAAGCATTATTATCTGAGGCCGGTTCTGTAATGCAAAAAATGAAGAAAGATTATAAAAAAACACGTATGTTACCATAAATATTACCGTAATTAAGACATAAAAAAGACCTCTTTAGAAATCGGGTATTGTCCAATTTCTGAAGAGGTCTTTTTCAATTTAAAAAGCAGTGGGCAATGAGCCGAGTTCTTTGCGAAAGTGATTTTAAACAGGCTCTTAATTCTTGATAAATTGCAACACCTGTTTAACCAACCGCACTTTATCTAATATAGAGTTGCCGCCTCCTTTGCCACCACCAAACAAACCGGCTATGGCACCAATTGCACCCAAAGCATTTGAGCCTCCTGAAGTGTTGTTTGATCCACCCAAAGCACTCATAGCCACTCCTAATACATTAGCCATTCCACGGTCTTGTGCAATTTTTTGAAGGTCACTAGCAGAACCTTCATTGTTTCCCGCAGATAAGAATTTGTTGCCTAAAAGCTGAACTATAGGCATAAGCGCGCAAACTTCGGCATCGCTTCCATTCCGCAGTACATCCCAAACTTGAGCGGGTTCATTAAGAGCCAAGGTTTCAATGTTATTTATTATGGTACCGGCTTCCTTGACAGATTTATCCCCTGCTTTTGGTGAATTTCCAGTTTTATTACAAGTTGTTATAAGTTGTGCAAGCATATCTTTAAGCAACTGTAGTACCTCCCAGTGTTAAAATTCGATTAATTTGAATTAATTATACTCTAAGCAGATTTATCTAGCAAGAAAATCTAAGAACCTGTTTTAAAATCTTTTTTATCGGAATTGCGCAGACGATTTTTCACCATGCCAAACAATTGATTCAACCGATCTCATTTTGTTACCGGTTGGATGCAGTTTCATATTTAAAAATGTTGAGTTTATGCTTGTTTTTGGCATTAGCTTTTTAAATTTCAGATTTTAAAAGCAAATAAATTTACATAAATTTGTTTATATTCAGTCTTGAATTTACCCGATTGATTATGATAAAATACTTTGAGAGGTTATCTAAAAAGTGAAGGAAAAAAACTTGTGAAGGTGTTGACAAAATTGCTAAACTGTGCAACAATTTTTATTAAGCAAGCACATTTAATGGTTTCGCAAGATTAGACATCCTTTAAAAAATATATAGCGATTGTCTTTTGCATTTCATATTAATGCAGGAGACAATCGCTTTTCATGTTTTTTCATGAAGCAGCACGCGGTCAACAATATCAAGACAAATTATATTTAAGGAGCAGCTCAAAATGAACAAAATAAGGGGATTAAAATTCAAAGGTAAAATCATACTACCAACTGCGATATTGTTTACCTTGCTACTTTCAATCGTCATAGCTTTTTCAATCGTGCGTTTTAATAATTTCGCAGAAAACCTTATGCAGGCACGGATTGAAGCTGCTGCCGGTGGTTTAAGAAATGTTATTGAAGAACACCGAATGCTAACTATTGATGTGGGCTTTCAAATCGGTAGCGACCCACGGATAATTGCGGGGATACTGGCCGAAGATACGCCGGAATTACTTAGGGTTGGGCAGATGTTGGTAGACCAACATAATTTCGCATACATTTCTATCATGAATAGGGATGCAGTAGCTTTGGCCAGAACACACCAACCACAAAATTATGGAGACCTTATTGGAACAGTCACCTTGCGTGAAGCTACACAAGGGATAATTCATGCTGCATATGGCCCGCAAGGCCCACATGCAGCCGCAGTACGAACAAGTATGCCAATCCTGTACGAAGGGGAAATTATTGGTGGAATAATTTCTGCTGTATCATTAGACACAGATAGTTTTGTTGACAGAATAGCAGAAGCATTTGGTGCAGAAGTTACCACTTTTGTAGATGGGATAAGTGTTGCATCCACATTTAAGGCGGCAGACGGCTCACGCATTATCGGAACTGAAATGCCGGCACATATTGCTGAAATAGTAGTAGGTAGGCAACAAGAAATGTTTACCACCATTGATATCCGTGGCGAAACATTTAGTGCATTTTATCTGCCATTGATAGGCTCACATGGCGAAATGTTTGGACAACTTTTCATAGGCTTAAACAATAGGTATGTTATTGCAGAAAGAAATGCTTTGACATTGCAAATAACATTAGTTGCATTGGCGGGAATGACAATCACTCTGTTTGCGCTGTTTATGATTACTCAAAATTTGATAAAACCGCTCAAACGATTGCAAAATTTAGTGACAGATGTTTCCAACGGCAATATCAACATAGATAAAGAAAATGTCGCCCAAGATGAAATTGGCGATTTGACGCTTGATGTATACAATCTTGCAGGTATTATAAAAACAATGGTAGATGATGTATCCCAAATGTATCATGAATATATTAAAGTGGGAAATATCACCTTTAGCATTGACACTAATAAATATCAAAATTCTTTTAAGAAAATGATTGATCTGGTCAATAACCTTATGATAAGCATGACAAGAGATATAATAGAAATTAGCGATACACTAAATAATATATCTGAAGGAGATTTTTCTCAAAATGTCAGTGATGAAGTTTGGGTTGGAGAATGGGTTTTTATGTCCAAATCTCTCAATAGACTTACAACCAATCTAAAAGCTGTTAGTACCGAAATTGGCACAATGGTTGAAGCGGCGGCAGTCAAAGGCGATTTAAGTTTTAGAACTGACGAAACCAAGTACAAAGGTGATTGGCGCGAAATCATGATTGGGCTTAACAACATAACCAAAGCTGTAAACAAACCCATTGAAATAATATTGCAAACTTTAGAAGAGATGAGAAAAGGGCGTTTTGGCTTAAATGAGATTGACGCAGACCTTATTGCAAGGGGCTTAGATGTTAATGTGGAAAACTACAGGGGAGTATTTAAGGCTATCATAGTTTCGATAAATGACACACTTGACTATATATTTTCCTACATCAACGAGATTGAAAAAGTTTTGGCTCAAACAGCAAGCGGCGACCTGCGCAATAAAATCAATCGGGAATATGTAGGAGATTTTGCATCCATTAAAAATTCAATAAACAATATCAACAGCGTTCTTTATAAAACTATGTTGGAAATTTCAAGCGCATCCGACCAAGTTTTATCCAAAGCAAGCCTAATTTCCAAAAGTGCAACCGAGTTATCAAATGGCGCACAAGAGCAAGCAAGCTCTATCCAAGAACTTAATGCCACAGTAGACATAATTAACTTACAAACGCAACGCAATGCGGATGATGCACTGACTGCCACTGAACTCTCCTCAAAATCTACAACCAATGCACAAAAAGGTAATAGTGCTATGAAACAGACAATGGAAGCAATGACACAAATAAAAGAATCGTCTGATAACATATCAAAAATCATCAAGACCATTCAAGACATAGCGTTTCAAACAAATCTTCTTGCGCTTAACGCCTCTGTTGAATCGGCAAGAGCAGGTGAACACGGAAAGGGATTCTCTGTTGTGGCTGATGAAGTACGCACTCTTGCAGGACGCAGCCAAAATGCCGCCAACGAGACAACTACACTCATACAAGATTCTATTGACCATGTAGAATCCGGCTCAAGCATTGCAGAATCCACATTAAAATCATTGGATGCCATTGTCGTAAGCTCAAATGAAGTTTCGGAGATTATAGATGGCATTTCTGCCGCCTCAAAAGAACAAGCGGAAGCCATTGCAAACATCAGTGATGGGATTGCACAAATAGCAAAAGTGACACAAACTAATTCAGCAGTTTCTGAAGAAACAGCAGCGGCCTCTGAGGAACTAAATACCCAAGCCAAAATGTTACGGCAGCTGGTTGCATTTTTTAAATTATAGGATTGTTTGATAAAACCAATTTTACTCTGAAGGATTTCGTAGATCCCTTCTTGACATTTGCCAGTATTAAATCTTATACTGAACAGGTAAAGAACGGAGGCTTACATGAGGATAAAATTAGTGGTGCTTTTGGTTTTTTTATCCTTCACAGCCTGCTCTCGGCAAGAAGAGGATTCAAGGACTATAAGAATCGCTTACCTGCCCATTACTCATTCTGCGGCAGTAATGCTTATGGGACAGGTTATTGATGACGATGCACCTTATACTATTGAGCTTGTACGCTTTACAACCTGGCCTGATGTAGTAGATGCTTTGCGCGTTGGCAGAGTAGATGGAGCCAGTATCCTGTTTGAGGTAGCTATGCAAGCCAGTTTACAGATTGCAGAAATAGACAGTAGCTTTGATATGATATCTCTATCTCATCGTGATGGTAATGTTTTAGTAGTAGATAATTATATTACAAGTTACCGGGATCTGATTGGACGTACTGTTGCTATTCCTCATCGCCTTTCCCCTCAGCATACGCTCTTACAAATGGTGCTGGAACGGGAAGGGATTGATCCCGGTGTTCTTAACATCATAGAAATTAGCCCTGCGGAGATGCCCTTTACCTTAGCTAGTGGTGCCATAGCTGCCTACATAGTGGCGGAGCCTTTTGGATCCATTTCAGAAGCTGCAGGTGTTGGAAGAATATTTGAAACATCTAACCAAATAAACCCAAATTCTGTATGCTGTGTTATGGTTTTTAGAAATATGGATAATGAGCCGGAACTGAGAGAATGGTTAATTGATAAGTTTAACTATGCTCTTAAAAAGGCTCAAAGCGAAGAAGGATATATATTAGAGGTTTTTAGACAGCATTCCACCACAAGTGACGATGTAATACGACAAGCCTTTAGCAATATCACTTTTGATAACCTTGAACTTAGCTATGAGGAATATCTTGCCATAACTTATGACATTTTACGCCACGGAGTAATGACTAGGGTTCCTGATTTTTGTGATTTTGTCTTCACAACAGATTAGTTTGGATGGTATTTACTAATGTCAAACATATTAAAACGAGGGCTTAATTTTTCGGTCAGCATTGTCCTTTTGTTGCTTTTTTGGCAAATTGTTGTTGTTGTTGGACAGCATCCGGAACACCTTATGCCTTCTCCTGCCCGGGTAGCTTTAGCTTTAAAGGAATTGTTTACTGATGGGCGGCTATTTGAACATGTATTGATAAGTCTTTGGCGGTTTTTTGCAGGATACTTTGCTGCTTGCCTTTTAGCTGCTGTTTTAGGTACCTTTTTAGGTTGGTTTAAATTAACTTGGAAATTGATAGAACCTATAGTGCTATTAATCAAGCCGATATCACCTATTGCTTGGTTGCCATTTATTATGCTATGGTTTGGTATTGGAGATGCTCCTGCTATTTTTACTATTGCATTGGCAGCATTTTTTCCTATGTTGCTTGCAACTGTAAAGTCTATAAACAGCATAAATGAATCTTTTATTAAGGTAGCCGACAATTTTGGACTGACAAAGTTTCAAACTTTGTTTAAAATTATTTTACCTGCTTCCTTCCCCCTATTGGTTGAGGGATTGCATACTGCACTAACCTCTGCATGGATATTTTTAGTGGCAGGAGAACTAATGGGCACTCACAGCGGGCTTGGTTTTTTAATAAACGATGCCCGGCAAAACCTCCGCAGCGATCTTATTATGGCCGGCATTGTGTTAATTGGTGTAATGGGGTATATTTTAGATAAAATACTTGATTACGTTGAACGCTATGTAAGCCAAAAGTGGGGGGTGTAATTTTTTGTGATACAAGTTGAGGGTATAACACAAACTTTTGATATTAACAGAAAAACTTTTACTGCACTTTCAGACATAAATTTTACTGTAAATAAAAATGAGTTGCTTTGTATAGTAGGCCCAAGTGGGTGCGGCAAAACAGTGCTTCTTGATATTTTAGCAGGATTCACCAAACCTACTACCGGCAGGGTTTTAATTGATGGACAAGAGGTATCCGGGCCTTGCTCTAAACGTATTACTATCTTTCAAGATTACAAACTCCTTCCATGGCGTACTGTACGCAAAAATATTGAGCTTGGGCTTGAAGGAAAAGGCTTAACTCGCACTGCTATTGATGCAATTGTGGATGAGCAGATAGAATCTGTAGGGCTAGCCGGATTTGAAAACTACCATCCATCTGAAATTTCCGGCGGAATGAAGCAAAGGGTTGCAATTGCAAGAGCTTTAGCCACAAAGCCGGATATCATTTTTATGGACGAACCTTTTGGTGCACTGGATTCTGCCACAAAAGAGTCCATGCAACTAAAGTTAAGATATATATTCGATACAGGCAAAACCATAATTTTTGTAACGCACGATGTTGACGAAGCTGTTTTTCTGGCAGATCGCATTTTGGTTATGCAACCCTCACCCGGTAGAATCCATTCAATTGTGAGGGTAAATGATCCAAGACCAATTACCAAATATACACGAGAGTTTAACGCATTAAGAGACAAGGTATTGGTTGAAATGGCTTCAGTTTCAACCAAGTAAAACTTAAAAAAATTTATCAACAAAGTTTAAGCAAATTATAGTGGTTAAATTTAACAATTTCATTTACAATAAACTTAAACCACTATAATACAAAGAGAGGATAAAATTAGCTATGGCAAAAAAATTAAAAGTAGGTTACTTGCCTATCATTGATCACCTAATTTTAGGAATCACCAAAAATAAGATTGATAATGGTTTAGAGGACACTCCTGACATTGAGCTGGTAGAAAAATTTGGCTGGAACGAAGTTGGAGACGCATTAATGGAAGGCAGCATTGATATGGCATTTATGCTTGCCCCTTATGCAATGGATTTATATCACACCAAGCAAAATATCAAGCTCCTTTTGCTTAGCCACCGCGACGGAAGTATTATTGTCACAAACAAACGGGCTAATATCAATAATCTGCAAGACTTCAAAGGAAAAACAGTACTTATCCCTTATCAAGCTTCTATGCACCATGTAATTTTCCACAAGCTTCTTCAAGAAGCCGGACTTAGCCTTGGTATTGGTAAAGATGTTGTAACCGAAGTTGTAGCACCGGGCCAAATCCCTATGATGATAGAATATGACCAAGAAGGTACAATTGCAGGATACATTGTGGCAGAGCCTTTTGGTACTGTTGTTGTTAATGGTGGCCATGGTGATATTTTGAAGCTTTCTAAAGACGTTACTCCGGCCCATCCATGCTGTGGTGTTGTAGTTAGAGACGAAGTTATTGCAGAGCATAGAGATACTGTGCAAGCCCTCATTAACTCGTTTGTTAAATCAGGTCTTGAGGTAAAAAGCGACAAAGAAAACACTATCAAAACAGCCGTATCTTTTATGAAGCAGCCTGAAGAAGTTGTACGGGCTATACTGGAAGATCCAAGCGAACGTTTTACTGCTGACCGCCTTATGCCAACCCTGGAAGAGTTAGACGCGGCTCAAAATTATTTAATAGACACTGTGTCTATGCCGGCCATTTCCGGTAAAATTGATATGAGCAAATTCGTAGACTTGAGCTTTGCCCAAGCTGCGGGTGCAAAATAAATATAGTAATGTATCGTTGCAGCATAAAATAGATCCCTTGCATAACTGGGCAATCCCAGCTTTGTAAGGGGTTTAATTTTACAGACCTTACTTCAATTTTTCCGTATATGATATAATTGGAACGATTCAATGGAATTTTTCCAAGATTAAGGCAATGAAACTTTACTTGCTTCCATTGCCTTAACGTGAATTCGATTGAACAAAAAGCATTATTTAGGATGTGTTGCAATATGATAGCTTACATTAAAGGGACAATAGAGCAAGTTACAGACCAATCTGTAATACTGGATAATCAGGGCATAGGCTACATCATCAATGCTTCTTCTGCTACCCTTAGCCGCTTGCCTCGTAAAGGCGATATGACCCAATTATATACTTACCATCAGGTAAACACAGATGGTATGTCTCTGTTTGGCTTTTTAACCCGGGAAGAACTGCAAATGTTTCGCTTGCTGATATTAATTTCAGGGGTTGGCTCTAAAATAGCTGTAGCTATTTTGGGAACCTTGTCTCCGGAACAAATAATAACTGCTGTTGTAAGTCAGGATCCCGAAGCATTTAGTAAAACCCCGGGGGTTGGTAAAAAAGTGGCACAACGTATTACTTTAGAATTACAGGATAAAATAAAGGCACAGGACTGGGGCACAAATACTTCATTAGAAATATCCGGGGCGCAATCAGCAACTTCTTCAGAAAAGCAAGATGCCATTGATGCACTGTTATCTTTAGGGTATGGAAAAAGCGACAGTGTACGTGCTGTACTGGCTGTTGCCGAAGAAGATATGGCCACAGATCAAATTATACGATTGGCTCTTAAAAAATTAATGTAGGAGTTGTTATGCTTCCCCAACGCAAAATAAAGACGTCTGCTAGTGACTCAGACAGAGAATTTAACAAAGAAAAGGATGAAGAAATAGAGTTAAAGCTTAGACCCGCCCATTTTGATCAATACATAGGACAAAACAAAGTAAAAGAGAATATGCGAGTATTTATAAAGGCTGCTAAAGCCAGAAATGAGCCTTTGGATCATGTTCTTTTATACGGGCAACCGGGCTTAGGTAAAACCACTCTATCTCATATTATTGCTACAGAAATGGAAGGGCAGCTTCGTATAACCGCCGGGCCGGCTATAGAAAAAGCCGGGGATATGGCTGCCATATTAAATGACTTAAACAAAGGGGATTTCCTCTTTATAGATGAAATACACCGTTTAACTCGCACTGTAGAAGAAATGTTGTACCCTGCTATGGAGGACTTTGCGCTGGACATTGTTATAGGTAAAGGGCCTACTGCTAAAAGCATCCGCTTAGACTTACCCCCTTTTACACTAATAGGTGCTACAACAAGAATAGGACTACTAACAGCACCCTTGCGAGATAGATTTGGTGTGATTCATCACTTGGAACCATATTCTTTGCCGGACTTATGTACAATAGTCAAGCGATCCTCTGCGGTTTTTGGAATAGAAATAACCGAAACCGGGGCAGAAGAAATTGGCCGCAGAGCAAGAGGGACGCCTCGTATTGTCAATCGGCTTCTTAAACGAGTCAGAGACTTTGCTCAGGTAGAATTTGACGGCATGATAACCGAAGAGGTAGCAAAAATTGCCCTGGATAGGCTGGATATAGATGCAATGGGTCTTGATACAGTGGATATAAAGATACTTACCACCATGATCCAAAAATTTGGTGGCGGGCCTGTAGGACTGGACACTTTAGCCGCCAGTATTGATGAAGAGTCTGATACCTTAGAAGATGTATCTGAGCCATATCTTTTGCAGTTAGGCTTTATAAGCAGAACACCCAGAGGAAGGGTTGTTACTAAACTTGGTTACGAGCATATGGGCATTAAAATTGCAGAAACACCAGCAGAAACTAAACAACCGGGACTAATAGAGGAGGAAATATGAACGAGCCATTTAATGATCAAAACCAACAAAATCACGAAGAATTAACCAGGGTGGTAGAACCCGAAATCAAAAAAATGGGTGCTGTCCAAAGGATTGTAAGCCTTTTTATCTCACCATCAGAGCTTATGCATAATATAAAAATGTATCCTGTTGTACTTGTGCCATTTGCTGTTGTAATAGTAATAGGTCTAATATCTATGGTTTTTACTCCACAGATAACTGAAATAATGAACCATGAAATTTCTAACATAAGTATTGAAAGGTATGGAATAGATTTAACAAACTTGGCTGCACAAGCAGATATCTATGGAGATACTCAAAATAATGCACCGGATACTATAACATTAGTAAGCGGCGTTATAGGAGCTATTGTTCTACCATTATTAATATGCTTTTTCTCAGCTTTGGGGATATTAATTCTTTCTAAAATAGCCGGAGGTGATGCAACACTTGGTCAACTTTTCTCTATGTGTATGCATATATATATTATTTATGCCATAGGTGCTTTAATTGCTAGTGCGCTTATTGTAATGACAGGCAATTTTTTAGACTTGACATCTTTAGCTGCTGTTCTTATGCCACATGGCAATATCTCTATGGTTTCGTTTAATGCATTGTCAGCCATTACAATATTTACTGTTTGGGATGCAATACTCACTTTTATTGGAATAAAAATCCTTAACCAATTTGGAAATATAAGAGCCGGGATTCTTACAGCCATAGTCTTTTTGGTAGCTGTAGCTTTCCATATAGGTACGTATATGTTCACCTTTATCATGTTAGATATTGCTTTAGCAGCTATGTAGGAAAATTTAGTTTTTGATATAAGAGGTGTTTAGCGTAATGAAAACTAACGGAATGAAAAAAAATTCAAAAAAAATTATTATTATCCTGATCATAGTAATTTTAGCCGGCGGATTTATAGGCTTTAATGTAATTAATGCTAATCGTCTGGAGGCGGCCGGAGGTGTAGACAGAAGCGCGTTGCCCGTTCACTGGATCTATCCTTCAAGACAAACTATAGTAAGCCGGGTAAGTGCCAGAGGAAACGTAGAACTTAGGGAGCGTACAATAGTTTTCCCGGAAACTCAGGCTCAAATTGTGTCCGTGCATGTTAGCGTAGGTGATGTAGTAGCAGTAGGCGATTTGCTTATTACTTACGATGACAGTGTTTTAGACACTCTCCGTGACCATTTGGCAGAAGCAAGGCTAATGTTGCGTCAAGCAGAATTGGGATTACAAGCCACTCGCATAGCTCCTTCCAATACAGAAATTTTGGCGGCAGAAAATCAAATTGAGCAAGCACGTACCAATATTGCTAATATAGAAGCCCAAGTGGATCAAGTTGATCTGCAAATACGCCAAATGCAGGATAATATCTTGACAGCTCAAAATTCTATGGCAAATATCGAATCTCTTTTTAATAGTGGGGTAGCTACCAGACTCGAACTTGACAATGCTATTGATGCAGTCTCCAGACTGGAAGATCAACTTGCTTTAACCCAATCTCAAAGGGATACTGCGGCATTGGGATTACCTTTAGCACAAGAATCTGAGCGGTTAGCCGCGGCTCAGCTTGATGCAATCCGTACCCGTAATGCTCAACCTGCGGCTGTAAATCAAGCCCAAATGCAACAAGTATCAATAGATCAAGCAACACTGCGCATTTCTCAAATTGAACGGGACATTGCAGACTTTGAACGTGAAGAACGTGCCACTGTAGCAGGTACAGTTTTAGCAATTCATGTAACAGAAGGCGAATTTAGTGCCGCCGGGCGTCCGCTAATGGAAATTGCTGATGTCTCAAGCGATAACTTAGTTATAGTGGTTCATGTACCGGAAAATGATGCAGCTAACATTGTAGTAGGCCAAAATGTAGGAATATCAGGCGGTGCCCTTGGCGGTCACATCTATGACGGATATATCCAAATGATCCATCCAATAGCTGCCCCCAGACAAATTGGCGGTAATCTGGAGACTGTTTTAACTGTAGAAATTGCAGTAGAAGGATCTGAAAGGTTAAGAGCCGGATATACTGTTGACGCAGACATTGTTACAAGAATCAGTGAACATTCTTTGGTAGTGCCTTTGATGTCCACTTTAAGTGCAGGCGGCGGTGTAAACTTTGTTTTTGTAATAGAAGATGATACTACTCTTGCTCGCAGAGATATCATTATAGGCGATTTTAGCGATATGTATGTAGAAGTTGATGGTTTAGGTGATGAAGAAATGGTCATTATAAACCCAACTCCTCAAATGTATCCGGGTATGTCTGTCAGACCAATTCAATCTAACCAGGTAGGAGCCGGGCAAATAGTGCAAGTTGAACAAGCAAGTCAAGATGAGCCAACAGATCAAGAGTCAGACTCTTAATTTCGATTAACGATAATATTAGGAGGACGACTATTGTGATTATTCAGATTGATAATTTGTTTAAAGTGTATCGTAATGGCTCATTGGAAGTTACTGCATTGCGTGATGTCAGCTTCAGTGTAGCAGTAAGCGAGTTTGTTTCTATAATGGGGCAGTCCGGCTCCGGCAAATCAACTTTGATGAACATTTTAGGATGTTTAGATACCTTGTCCGCAGGTAAATATCACTTAGACGGTGAGGACGTATCTAAAATTAAAGGCAAAAAGCTGTCAATTATCCGCAATCGTAAAATAGGCTTTGTTTTTCAAGCTTACAACCTGCTTCCGAGGCTTAATGCTTTGCAAAATGTAGAATTGCCAATGATTTATGCAGGAGCTTCTGCTAAAAAACGCCGCAACGCTGCATTAGAAGCTTTGGATAGGGTTGGCCTTACAGAAAGGGTTCATCATAAACCAAGCGAATTATCCGGTGGACAAAAGCAGCGTGTTGCTATTGCCCGTGCCTTGGTTAACGAACCTGCTATTCTATTGGCAGATGAACCCACCGGAAATTTAGACAGTCGGTCAGGTGAAGAGATAATGGGCATCTTCCAGCGTCTTAACCGTGAAGGAGTTACCATCGTGATGGTAACTCACGAGCCGGACATAGCAGAACATACTAAACGCATTGTGGCTTTTAAAGACGGAAGAATTGTTACAGATGAGCTTGTACTAAACCCCATACAGGTAGGATAGAAAGAGGCGTAGAAAGTTGAACATATTTGAAAGTATAACCTCAGCGGCCTATTCTGTCTTTGCAAATAGAATGCGTTCCATTTTGACAATGTTGGGTATAATAATAGGCATAGCCGCTGTTATCATGATTACTTCTATTGGCCAAGGTTTCCAAAATAGCTTTAATGAGATGTTTGCAGAGTTTGGTGCCGGAACCTTGGAAGTAGCTGTGCGCCACGACAGACCTGAGCCGGCGGCACGCAGCGATATGCTTACGCTTGAAAGTGTAGAGTTTCTTTCTTCACACCCTGATGTAGTAAGCGTAACGCCTATCTCGGGATCTAATGCACGGGTGCAGTTGCGTAACCCAACGGAGAATACCCGAGTAAATGTTATTGGCACTAACGAAACCTTTAGAGAAGTACAAAATGTGGATGTTCGTTTTGGACGTTTTTTAGCAGAGATAGATGTAGATAGAGCCGCCCCGGTAGCAGTTATTGACAGCAGCTTAGCCCGTCAAGTATTTGGTAGAACAGATGTTGTTGGCGAAACCATTAGAGCAACTTTTTGGTTTGGCACCATAGATTTGCTGGTAGTAGGTGTATACAGGTCAGATGACATAATGAGTGGTATGTTTGAAATGCCTACCACTGCTTATATCCCCATTACCCTTTTGCAAAGATTACTTAATGCCGACAATCAGGTTCAGCAAATCTTTGTAAACGCTCACGATTTAGAACGACTGGATCAAACAGCATCAGAGATCGCAAGGCTATTATCTATTTTTCATAGAAATGAAGATAGGTACCGGGTAACTACATTAATGAGTCAAATTGACCAGATAAATAGTATGATAGGAATGATCACAGGTTTTGTAGGTCTGGTAGCATTTATATCGCTGGTGGTAGGCGGTATTGGTGTTATGAACATCATGCTGGTGACAGTAACAGAACGTACACGAGAAATAGGGATCAGAAAATCATTGGGTGCCACAGATGGAAACATTCAATTTCAATTTTTGATAGAGGCTATGATTTTGACAGCTACAGGAGGCGTTATCGGTATTATATTGGGATACTATGGAGGTTTTGCATTAGGTGGCCTGATAGATCTGGTTCCCGCTATAGATGTCCCCACCGTTATTGGTACGGTAATAGCTTCAAGCTTGATTGGAATAATCTTTGGCGTATATCCGGCTCGCAAGGCCGCAAAATTAGACCCAATTGAAGCCCTGCGGTACGAGTAGTTAAAATCTCAAATTTGAGACAGGTAAGGATGATAGTATGCCTTTTTATAAGCGAGTGCAATATAATTCCCCTATAGTATTATCGTACGCCTTGTTATCTTTACTGGTATTAGGGCTTAACCACATGACATTAGGAGCTTCCAATTCCTTGCTTTTTAGCATACATCGTAGTGCTTTAACAGACCCGCTTCTATATTTTAGGCTGTTTGGCCATGTGTTAGGACATGCAAATTTAGCTCATTATTTTAGCAATATGGTACTTATCTTGCTGGTAGGCCCTATGCTTGAAGAAAAATATGGCAGCAAGTGTATTGTAATAATGATGCTTGTTACAGCAATTATAACCGGTTTATTGTTCCTGGCTGTTACCGGGCCGGAGCGTGCTTTGCTGGGTGGCAGTGGATTAGTATTTATGTTTATTCTTTTAAGCTCTTTTACCAATTTGCAAAAAGGCCGCATACCTCTAACTTTAGTTCTGGTTTTTATCATATTTATAGGTCAAGAGCTTGTAACAGGTGCAACTACGCAAACTAATATTTCACATCTTACCCATATTATTGGTGGAGTTTGCGGTGCTGTCTTTGGTTATATTTTCAATAAAAAAGTACTTACTCCAAAAGGGTGAGTTTTTTGAAAGCAATGTAGAGGTCTGTCCGCTTCCGTAGGAAACAATTCCTACGGATTTTATTTTTGTCATTACATCCTTCTGTGATATAATGCAGGAAAATATATATGGATCTTTTCAGCAGGAGGTTTCTTATGAATCGATTACATAAACTCAGCATACGTAACAGGCTGTTTTTATCTTTTGGTTGTATGATACTTATTCTTTTAGCCTTTTCTATTATAATCACAAGCCATTTAAATATAGTGATACGACAATATGATGAATTTATTGACTCTGTTGTTAGTAGGCAAATATATGTTGATTATATTGAAACTTCTATGACCCGTATGCGTTTGTATAATGCGCTTAGCGGATATCTCATAGAGCATCCGGAACTATATGAAACTATAAACACAATGCAAATAGAAACATATGTGAACGAATTAAAGGAGTATTTAAACAATTATCGTAACAATGTTATGGATTGCCAAATTTTATCTGATGAAGGCAAAGCAATAATGTTAAATAAGGTTAATGAAATAGAGCATATATTAAACATTTATTATTTGCCTGCGGCTGAAAACATTAGTAATGCAATTACAAATAATGATGCTGAAGGTAGACTTCACGCCATACTAACGACCATACCCATAGGAAGTGAACTTTCAAGCCTTGTAAAAGAATTGCATAACGAGACTTTTGCATTTGCCCGCTACAGGGCAAATAATGTTACAAATCATGCTAGTTATATGATGCGTATGGTGTGGATTGCAACTGCAAGCATCATTCCTTTTGGTGTGTTTTTAATAATGTGGCTAACCAGAGCAATTCAAGTGCCTATTAAAGAGCTTAAATCTGCTTTGGGAGAAATAACAAAGGGAAATTTCAAATATCCTATACGTACTAACCATAATGACGAGCTGGGTTCGTTATCCCACGATATTGCTGATATGGTAGATTCTATATCCATAACCAACAAAGCCGCAACAGTTGCTGATTATTTAGATACACTAATATGCGTTACAGACTCTGAAAAGAAACTAATATATATAAACAAAAGTTTTGCAGATGCTTTTGGTATTGATATAAATAACTATGAAGGCAAATTTTGCAGTGCAACATCTAACAGAGGCGAGCCATGTGGATTTTGTGTTACAGATACTACTCCTCATTTAGACTTTGTATGGGATAGCCACATGAAAAAATGGTATACATGCCGAGTAGTTGAAGTGCATTGGCCGGATGGAAGATTGGTTAACCTTCATTATCGTAATGATGCTACAGAGCTAAAAAATCATATTGATCAACAAGAAGCTTATGAGGAACAATTAGAAGCCATTGCTAAAGTGGCAGAGGCAGCTTCTGCTGCAAAATCTACTTTTATTGCAAATACCAGCCACGAGATACGTACACCATTAAATAGCATACTAGGGTATTCAGAACTGGCTTTAGATGACCCAAACCCTAATACCGGCACTACAAGAGAGTATTTTAGAAAAATTGTTAGAAGTGCAAAATGGCTGCTTGTTATCATTAATGATATTTTGGATATCTCCAAGATAGAGGCAAACGATATGAGCATAGAAGCCGTTCCTTTTGATGTAAACGAAGTGCTAAGCTACTGCCAGTCATCAATAACCCCTCTTGCTATTGCTAAAGATATAGAATTATTTTTTTATACAGATCCATTTATAGGTAAGCGTTTGATAGGAGATCCTTCCAAACTTAGCCAGGTATGCTCAAATATTTTATCTAATGCTGTTAAATTTACAGAATACGGCATAGTTAAATTTTCTGCTGAAGTAATTGACAGCACTGACGATAAATGCAGTTTGCTATTTGAAATAAGAGATAGTGGTATAGGCATGGATCCGGAGCAAATTTCACAAATATTTGAGCCATTTTCACAAGGAGATACAGGAAGTACACGTAAACAAGGTGGAACCGGCCTTGGTTTGGCAATTGCTAAACGTTTAGTGGAAGCTATGGGTGGAGAATTACAAGTAGAAAGTGCGTTGGGAATAGGCAGTAAATTTAGCTTTACTTTAACCTTCCCAACCATACGTACTGAAATTGAAGAACTTATTGAGCCATCATCTGCTGTTATAACTATTCCAAGGCCATACTTTGGCAACGGTGAAGTTTTGGTAGTTGAAGATAATGAGATGAGCCAAGGTGTGATTTGCGAACATCTAAAAAGAGTTGGCTTGGCCGCTGTAGTAATGCATAACGGATTAGAAGCCGTAGAGCTTATAAGACAGCGGATACAAGATAATGAAGCACCCTTCGATTTAGTCTTAATGGATATCCACATGCCAATAATGGATGGATTAGAAGCCTCTTCTATCATCTCTAAATGGAACACAGGTACACCTATAGTAGCCATGACAGCAAATGTAATGACTATAGCAGAAGAATCTTACGAAAAATGCGGTATGGAGGCTTGCATAAGCAAACCTTACACTGTTCAAGATTTGTGGACTTTGCTGTTAAAGTATTTTAAACCAACTGACGAATGTACAACGGATACGGATAATCTAAGTGATTTAAATTTAAGCGGTTTAAATGAATTAAATAACTTGACCGAATTAAATAATGTGAATGACTTAACCGACTTACCCAATTTGAGCTTGCCTGATAAAGATATATTGATAAAAATCAATACTGTGCAATCTCTAACTAATAAGACTGAAGATGAAGTTGATGATTATTTCCACCAAAAAATGTTATCTTTTTTTGTTAAAAACAACCAAAACACCTATACAGAGTTAAAAGAAGCTTTGGCATTAGAAGATATGGTTCTTGCTCATCGCATTGCACATAATCTCAAAAGCAACGCAGGCCATATTCAAAAATCAGCCTTGCAAAAAATTGCCGCAGATTTAGAAAAAGCACTTAAAGACAATCAAAAACCTGAGCATCTTATAGATGCTATAAAGCTAGAGTTAGACATAGTTTTAGAAGAATTGTCGTACCTTATGACAGATAAAGAAGTACCATCTTTAACTGATGCAATTTTTAATAAAGAAGAGTTTCAGAATATAGCTGAAGAACTTGAGCCTTTACTGCAAACCGGAAATGCTGAATATTTAGTCTACGTTGATCGATTAAAAGCTTTGCCGGGATGCGAAAAATTAGCCGAGCTTATCGAAAATTTTGACTCTTCAACCGCTGCAACAGAATTGACAACACTTAAAGAAAAGCTGTTGAAATAAAACACAGTTTCTGAATAGAGGTGTGACTAATTTGGCTATAGATTATTCTTCATTAAAAAAAGGCGGATTTATGCGTCAAGTACAAAAAGACTACTTTTCCATGCGTTTAAAAGTAGTTGGCGGAAACTTGACAGCCGACCAATTAACTGCTATTGCAGAAATCAGTAAAAAATATGGTAAAGGATATGTTCATCTTACTGCTCGTCAAGGTGTAGAGGTTCCTTTTATAAAATCGGAAGATATAGAAGCAGTTAAATCCGAACTTGAATCAAAAGGAGTATATACCGGTTTTTGTGGCCCGCAAGTACGCACAGTAACTGCTTGCCAAGGCAGCGAGGTTTGCCCTGCCGGTTGCATTGATACACAGCCTCTAGCCCAAAAAATTGCTGACCGCTACCAAGGCCGAGAATTGCCACATAAATTCAAAATTGGTATTACTGCTTGTCCAAACAACTGCTTAAAAGCAGAGGAAAACGACATAGGTATAAAAGGCGGTTATGCAATCGAATGGATTCCTGAGAATTGCGTATTCTGTGGAGTGTGTGAAAAAGCTTGCCGTAGAAAGGCTATCACCCAAGCCGACGATACTATAAAAATAGATACAGACAAATGCAATTGCTGTGGCCGTTGCGTTAAGTCTTGCCCTGTTAATGCTTGGAATTTTGAACCGGGATACATATTATCCTTTGGTGGTACTTTTGGAAATCTCATAGCAAAAGGTGAACAGTGCTTGCCAATGATCCATGATTTAGAAACATTTTTTAGAGTGACTGATGCCGCATTAGATTTTTTTGACCATCATGCCAACCCAAGCGAGCGTTTTCGTATCACCATTGAACGAGTAGGCTGGGATCAATTTAAGCGAGAAATAGAGGATTCTTACCACAGGTAACATGCTCCACTCGGTCTCATTTTGTTATCGGTTGACCGTCAATAACGATTATCTTATTATTGATAATGGAGAATTAAATTTAATACTATAAAACCATGAGCGGCTAAAAGATAAAATTAAATTCTTAGCCGCTTTTAATTTTAGGAGGAAAACTTATGATTGATAAAAAATAACTTCTTGCTATTTTTAGAGATAAAGCATCAGATTTTTATGAAGAGAAATACTTACATGGCGGAACAGATTTAGACCGGGTTCACGTCCTACCAACCCAAAATAATACTGTGAATGTTTTCTTCGTCAGCATCATGAAGCCGAAACCCGGCTATCTCTCTCCCGAACACGCGGTCAAGTTCTTCTTGCGAAACAGGTTCGCCGTTTATGTGTAGATGAGTGTGTTCCCAAATGAGGGTTCTTAATTCATCATCTTCTATATTGTGACCGGTACTGTCAAGTATATTATGGATAGTACTAAAGTCTATATCCCACTCTCCAATATCAGCTATAACCAGTTTATAATCATCAATCACCATTCTTACAAAGAAAAAACTTGTACCAAATCGTCCGGCCGGTCCTCTCGATTCGTACACTAATCCCTTTATGTTTTTGGATGTCGGGCGAATAGTTGTTCTGGCTGCGCCGTTAAAAAGATGCAAAAGCGAAAGAGCAATATCATCACAAAAGTCAATTGAAACTATTTTGTTGTCGCTAAAGGTGTAGATAGTAACAGCATCTTCAAAGTTATCCACTACAAACATTTCAGGTATGCCGTTTAAGGTCATATCATGCAAAAGGAATTGGCGCGCACCAAAAAAATGCCCGCAATCGCTGGCGCGTTCAGGATAATATTCACGCAGTATTGATGCAAATGCTTCTTGCCATGTGAAGCTATCATCATTGCACTCTTGTGAATACCCATCCGATAAGTTTATATTGTCGGTGGTAATGTGCAAGTAATGATAATCATTAGGAGTATCATTTGAAACTGTCGCATAACCTTCACCACATGCTGTTAAAAAAAACAACCAGATGCATGGAATAACCACGCCATATTTAACATTTTTCATGACAAGACACCTCGTTTTGTTTTATTCATCGTGGTTGCAATGCACTGTACTGCTTAACACTCTGTAAAGCACTGTCAACAGTTTAAGCAACACTATGCAAGTCGGGATTTAAAATATAAAAAGCTAACAAAAACCCCTGTACTGATTATATTACAGCAACAGGGGTTTTTTAGACCTCTTGCGTAGCCGGACAATATTGAACAGCCTGCAAGAGGTCTATTATAGCACTATTAACCCCTTGCGTAATACAAGCAGCAAATAGTACCTATACGTATTTAGACTATCGTCTAACGGCCATTAACAGCATCACGTAATGCTTTACCGACTTTAAAACGTGGTGCTTTAGATGCAGGAATAGGCATAGGCTCTCCGGTTTGAGGATTTCTTCCTTCCCGTGCTGCCCGCTCGGCCACATCAAAGGTACCAAAGCCCACCAACTGCACTTTGTCACCGGATACCAACGCTTCTGTTACAGATTCCTCAAAAGCTTTAATTGCCTTTTCTGAATCTTTTTTTGTTAGACCAGATTTTGCAGAAACAGCAGCAATTAATTCTGTCTTGTTCATTACTTGCTCCTCCTCGATAATTAAGCTCAAACTATTGAGCAATTTTGGCATAAGCCAAAAAACTACAAATAAACTGAATTACTCAAAAGTATTTATAAACTCTTGGATAAAGTTTGTCAAGGAAAATTCCGCATTTATTTGCATTTTAGCAGAAATGGCAGACATGTAAAACAAAATATTACCATATAATTCTTTTTTTTCCTCATTGTTGGGTGTACATTCCAACTTATCCAATAATATTCGTATCTCGTTTATACAGTCAGGAAATTCCTTTTGAGATCGCTTTATTACCTTTTGAGCACGCTCCAATGCAGGCAAAGCCTTGGGAACCGCCTGCATGTTTTCTAATGGCGAAAAAATGGCCTTTTCTTTATTTTTATTGGCTTCCCAGGTTGCTACTGCTTCTTCAGGAGAAAAAGCCTTGTCTGTAGCAAATATATGACTATGACGCCGCACCATCTTTTCTGACAGTCCTTTAATAACATCCGATAAATTAAAATGGCCTTGCTTTTGCGCTATACGAGAATGTAAAAACACTTGCAATAATAAGTCTCCCAGTTCTTCCTGCAATTCATACATATTATTATTGTCTATAGCTTCGGCAACTTCATAGCTCTCTTCCAGCAGATGAGGGCGCAGGCTTTGGTGTGTTTGTGCCTTATCCCATGGGCAACCGTTTTCCCCCAGCAGTTCATCTATTATCTTGCATAGCTCTACAAACTGTTCTTCCTCGCTCATATCGTTCTCCTTTTGCTTTCCTTTAGCCGGACTTGTCCATAACGTGAAAAATGCTACCCATGCTATATTAACGCAAAGAAGAAAGGCTATCAAGCAGTAGTTTGATATTCAAACCGCTGCTTGATAGCCAAAAAAATTATTATTGCTCCATCTGTTTACCTAAAAATCCTGCGGCTGTTAAAGCCAGCTTGCCTTCTATTTCTCCCATTTTTTTATCCGGCGATAAGAGAACAATTGCGCCTAACACGTCACCTTCTGCAATGATGGGTGCTATAAACTCATTGTTATAGGTTTCCGGATCATCTTCTTCCAAGATAGGTACAAAAGCCGGATCATTACGGGCGGCAGATACCGGATTACGTTGATTTATGGTTCGTTCCAAATCGGCAGATATATGCTTCTCTAAAAATTCCTTTTTAGACCCGCCGGAAACAGCGATTATCTGATCTTTGTCTACAATGCATGTTATATGTCCTGATGATTGGGATAGACTTTCAGCGTATTCTTTAGCGAAAGATCCAAGCTCCCCTATGGGAGAATATTTCTTTAATATAATTTCACCTTCACGATCCGTAAATATTTCTAATGGATCGCCTTCTCGAATACGTAAGGTTCTTCGTATTTCTTTTGGGATAACTACTCTACCTAAATCGTCTATTCTTCTCACTATTCCCGTTGCTTTCAAAGGGGTTCCTCCTTCTAGGCACTGGATTTTGCCTATGAGTATATTTTCTGTCAAAAAATAAAATTTATTCTACTATGGTGGAGAATGCTCTGGTATGATTTACCGTAACAATCTCATATTATAGAGGTGAAAACCAAAAGTTGTAAGAGACTCTTAGTTTACATATTATCAAAACTTACATTAAACCAAGCATATTTGCCAGTCCCTAAAGTATTTGTAAAATTAGTGGGTTCTATACCCATTACTTGACGATGGACGATTGTACCAATATAATGCTATTTAATGTATAATGCTGTTCCAATGAAAATTTACAAAGAAGTTTTATCAGGAGGTATTCATGAAAAGCAAAGGCACATTAACATTTGCACTATTGTGCGCAGTCGCCTTAGGACTTGGGATTTTATCCTATTTTGGAATAGGAGCGCAACAACATTTGGGGATTGGAAACATAAGCCTGGGTCTGGATCTGCGTGGTGGTGTTACTATCCTATATGAGGCGGATATCCCAAATCCATCTGCTGAGGATATGAACGACGCTAATAATTTGTTGCGTCGGCGACTGGATGAACGTAACTACACCGAAGCTACTACAGGCCGTGAAGGCCAAAGACAAATTAGGGTTAATATTCCCGGAGTAGAAGATCCTGAGCGAGCAGTGGCAGAGATCGGTCGTACCGCTCTTTTAACCTTCAGAAACGAAGCCGGAGAAATATTGCTAACAGGTGCCGAAGTAGCCCGCGCCAGGACGCAAGTAGATGCCGGGCAAACAGGAGCAGGCCGTATTGTAGTTGGGCTTGATTTTACTGCTGAAGGTGCCCGTAACTTTGAACAAGCTACCAGAGAGAACTTAGGCAGACCCATTCTTATTTATATGGATGACCATATGATAAGTGCGCCTACTGTTCAATCAGTCATAACAGGTGGCAGTGCGCAGATAGACGGCGGAATGATGGGCTTTACCCGCGAAGAAGCCGATGATCTGTCCAACACAATTAATGCCGGTGCATTACCTTTTGGCCTTACAGTAGTTAGTATGAACAGCATAGGCGCGCAGTTGGGAGCCGATGCTTTAGAAACCAGTATTATAGCCGGTATCATTGGTTTAGTTTTGATGATAGTCAGTTTGCTGATTGTGTACAAAATATCCGGTTTAGCAGCAAGTATTGCTCTTATAACTTATGCATTCCTTATGCTGATAGTGATTAGCGGCTTTGGAATTACGCTTACCTTACCGGGTATGGCAGGTATAATTTTGTCTATTGGTATGGCTTTGGATGCTAATGTTATTATTTTTGAACGTATACGTGAAGAAATTGCCACCGGACGCACTTTGCGTTCTGCCTTAAAAGTTGGATTTAAACGAGCCTTTCCGGCAGTGTTGGACTGTAACATCACTACCTTAATGGCCGCCGGTGCGCTTTTTTGGCAAGGAACCGGCCCTATACAAGGCTTTGCTATAACATTAGGTTTGGGTATTATAATATCCATGTTTTCCGCATTGGTGCTTACAAGGATTTTAATAGAATCTTTGGTTGGCATGGGGCTTAAAAATCCCAAATGGTTTGGTGCTCCTGTTCCAAGTGAAGAGGAAAATCAAAAACCGGCTTTTCAATTAAAAGTTATAGAATGGCGTAAACGCTATTTGATCATTTCCGGAGTGATACTGCTTGCAGGCGTGGGAAGTATGCTGTTCAACTTTTCACAAGGGCGTGGATTGTTTAACTTGGATGTAGAATTCTCAGGCGGAACTTCTTTCCAAATAGACATGGGGCAGCCATTTGTAAATGCTGATATAGCTGCTATAGTCTATCAAATAACCGGGCAACCGTCTCCACAAGTTCAAAGTATAGGCGGAGATAACCAAGCCATGATTCGTATGCATTCTATTGATGGTGAAACACGTACAGCCTTAATGGATGCTATAATTGCAAGATGGCCTCACCTCACCTCTGAAGCGTTTACCTATGCAGACGTAAGCCCAACAGTCAGTGCTGACATGCAAAGGGCGGCTGTATGGGCAGTAATTGTTGCTTGTGTACTGATGCTGATATATATTACTTATCGCTTTAAAGATGTACGCATGGGTGCCAGTACTGTAATGACTTTACTGCATGATGCCTTAATGACCATTGCTGTATTTGCAATATTGCGGATACCGTTAAACTATGCTTTTATAGCAGTGCTTCTTACCATAATGGGCTATTCTATTAATGCTACAATTGTTATTTTTGATAGACTACGGGAAAATAAAGGCCGTATGAGAGTAGATAGTGCTACTTTAGTAAATATTAGCGTAAGCCAAACACTACGACGCTCAATTCTTACTTCTGCTACTACTTTGTTGATGGTTATAAGCTTATTTATACTTGGGGTACCTACAATTAGAGATTTTGCATTACCAATTATGATTGGCTTATTATTTGGAACGTACTCCTCTGTATTCTTATCCGGGTCATTTTGGTATATGCTTGGTAAAAGCTCAAATGAAGTTGCAGATAAGAAAATTACAAAAAAAGCCTCAGTATCGATTTAACTCACTGCTTAGCCAAAATTAATGATTGCACCACCCTGTAGTGAGTGGTATAATTCCCTACATGTGAACACATGGGACTGTTCAAATAAAGGAGTGACTTATTTAATGAAAGCTGAGATCCATCCAAAATATTATCAATCAAAAGTGCGTTGCAACTGTGGTAATGAATTTATCACCGGCTCTACTAAAGAAGAAATACGTGTAGAGGTGTGTTCTAAATGCCATCCTTTCTATACAGGCAGCCAAAAAATGCTTATAGAAGCCGGCGGACGTGTAGAACGCTTCAAGAAGAAATATAATATGTAAATTTTAAAGCAGTAGTAATACACTTATAGCAATTCCGATTGATATTAACACGTTTACGTGTTGATGCAAGCGGAAATTGCGCCCCCTTCACCGACACGAAACACGTTAGTGCGAAGTGGAGGTGTTATAAACCAAAAGAATCCGGCATCGTTTTTGATACCGGATTCTTTTTTATTTTAATTTTCTTTTGATTTTCTTTTAAAACCGCATGAATGCGCCTTTTTCGGAAGTGATATTGATACCCAACCGGTCTCATTTTGTTACTTCAATGAACGCTTTTTGTTCGTCCGGCTTGCATTTAATTTCATATTACGACAAATAACTAAAATTTCCACTGAAAAAAGCTAATGAATTTTTCTAATGAACCGATATATGTATTGTAAGAGCAAAACGCAAAAGCAAGAGACGCAAAAAGCTCTACATAATATCTTTCTCTGGTAAAAACAGGGACACTGTTTGCAAGGATGCAAACAAGTGCAAATGGGGGCAATCCCCCCTAATACAAGGAGGAAATACACATGAGTGCAAACACAGTTGTAAGGACTAATGTTTTATCCCTTAA
>Ga0123355_10001590_pt1 | contig 31660 bp, 30 predicted proteins | sample TergutEmb28metaG_3_FD_89872 | JGI IMG/M metagenome (GOLD analysis project Ga0123355, IMG submission 89872) | Embiratermes neotenicus P1 segment gut microbial communities from Petit-Saut dam, French Guiana - Emb289 P1 | ecosystem: Host-associated > Arthropoda: Insects > Digestive system > Gut ...
ACAAACTGCCCCGCTTCCATCTTTTTCCTAAAGACCGTCTTGATATTCTCCGACAAATCCTCGCTGTACCATTCGTTTATCAGTCCATATATCTGTCTGGCTTTCTTGTTGCCCTTTACATTGGTATCCACGCCGTCGGTTAGGCTTATAAAACGTATGCCCCATTCCGCAAAATAGCCATGGATATATCTTTCCACCATCCCCATGTCCCTCGTAAAACGGGATTGGCTTTTGCAAATAATTGTGTTAAACAGGCCGGATGCGGCATCTTTTATCATCTGTTTAAAGGCTGGCCTGTCCGAAAATCCGCTTAAATCTTCATCCACATATACGTTGTGGACAAGAAAACCGTTGGAAACCGCATAGTCAACCAACAGCAACTTCTGATTTTGTATGCTCTCGCTATCGTCGCCTTTATGCGCTTTATCCAAATCTTCCTTGGACAGCCTGCAATAAATGGCCGCTATTTGCTGCTTTTGCATGGCCAATACCTCTTGGTGTGCGCTTTTGCCAGATGTCGAATAATTATCTCTCTAATTTTTTTGCGTCTCTCCTCTTCATCGTCAGACAAAAAGACATCAGTTGCAACTATCTTTGCGCCCCTCACAAAAAATCACCTCGGCAGCTTGAAAGCTTTGCTTAAATATATTCCGATACTGCTCGTTTGCATACACCCCTTGCCAAAGTTGCCATAATGTGCTATCATTGATATAATAGGATAAGGAGGCCATATATGTTTGAGAATAATTTTCTCACAAAGCTGCAACGTAAATTTGGAAGATTTGCCATAAAAAGCTTGATGATGTACATTGTAGGCACAATGGGCCTTATTTTTGCAGTTGAATTTATAATGAACATCAATTTAGTTGGCATGTTTGCTTTTGATGTAAACGCAATTATGCAAGGCGAGGTTTGGCGGGTTATTACGTTTATATTTATCCCGCCGGGCGCAAGCATAATATTTATCTTTTTCGCGCTGTATTTGTATTGGATAATAGGCTCTGCTTTAGAGGCCCAATGGGGCGCGTTTAAATTTAATATCTTTTATTTATGCGGAATGTTAGGGACAATTGCCGCCGGCCTCATCACAGGGTTTGCAACAAATTTTTACCTCAACCTGTCATTGTTTTTGGCCTTTGCCATATTGTATCCTAACTTTGAAATACGGCTGTTTTTCATCCTTCCCATAAAAATGAAATGGATGGCCCTGGTAAATGTTGTGTTTTTTGCATTTTCACTGGTTATCAACACGTGGCCAGTCAGGGCGGCTTTGCTTGTGTCCATCATAAACATATTTCTATTTTTTGGAAAGGATTTTATAAATATCATCAAAAACAAGCACCGAAAAGCACAATGGAAGAGAAATAACCGATAGGCTAATTGAAAAAATTGGAGGAATTTACAATGGAGAGTAGCACAAACAAAAGAAGACTATGGATAAGCGGAATATTAATGACTTTAGCCCTTGTTTTTATGGCGGGTTGTACGCCTGCTGCAGGTGGCGCCGACCCCAGGGTTGGAAGCGTAAATGGGGTGTATGTTTATGCAAGCGACGTAGGCGGTTTTATTGCAGGACAAGCCCAAAACGCCATGATGTGGGAGTATTTTGAATTGACAGGCCAATTTGAAATAGACTTTCAAGGAGAGTTTAGAGACGGCATAACCTTCGAGCGCGCTGTACGCGAAGAAATGGTAAGGATTGTTGCTTTCACAATAATTTATGAAGATTACGCAAGGCAGCTTGGCGTCACTATATCTGACGAAGACCTTCAAACAGTGAACGAACATATCGACTTCCTAATTGAGATGCATGGGCAAGAAGAATTTAATGAAATGCTGGAATGGGAAGGCTTTAGAGACCGCCAGCACCTAACAGAAGCTTTTAGCTCCAATATATTGCTTGAAAACCTTATCGAAGCAATAGTGGAAGACCCCGAAAAATTTGCACAATTTGAGCAATATATGCCCGAGGAAGAAGATTTTTCAGATGTAGAGCTGCTTGGCGCAATGCACATTTTGGCCAATTTCGATAGTTTCGACAGCGAAGAAGAGGCTGAAGAATTTGCATATGAGATGCTGGAGCGCGCCCTTGCCGGTGAAGATTTTGGTACGCTTGTTATGACATATGGACAAGACCCAGGAATAGTGAATTTTCCTAACGGCTATACTTTTTCTGCAGGACAAATGGTGACGGAATTTGAAGAGACAACCAGAGAGCTTGAAGTAGGCGAAATTAGCGGACTTGTTAGAACCAGCTTTGGCATACACATCATAATGCGCATTGAGCCTACTATCGAGGATTGGTTTACCCTTTCCGGTATGCCCACCCATGAGGACAAAATGAGGATGGCCGTCTTTGCAGGGTTTGAAGCAATGGTTGAGGAAGCCAACATAGTATTTTTATCAGCCCTTGACGATGTTCCCCTTGAATAATTTTGCAAAACCTCCGGCCTCTTTTATCATAAAAGGGGCCGTTTTTCATTGCTAATACTAATCTAAGTTAAAAATCATTGAAAGCTACCCTGCAAAACTACTTGAATCGCTGTAGATTTCGCAGCTTGCTTTCAATGTTTTTAACGTAAGATTAGTATAAAATGCCCTTGCAAAAACGGCAAGAATGCGCTATACTGTAAATAAATTGAAGGCGTGGAGGTATATATGGAAAAAAAATACAAGAATTTTAAAATTGTTATTAAGGAAAATTATGACAGCACAAGTATTGTGGTTGCGGACATTATCGCGGGGCTTGTAAACGCAAAGTCGGGCGGTGTGCTGGGTTTGGCCACAGGCGGCACGCCCGTGGGTGCTTATAAGCAGTTAATTGCAATGCAAGCCGCAGGCAAAGTTGATTTTTCCCATGTTACATGCTTTAATTTGGATGAATATCACCCCATTGCGGCGTCCAACAGCCAAAGTTATAAATATTTCATGAAGGACAATCTTTTTAACCACATAAATATTAATCCTGCCAACACCCACATTCCCGATGGCATGGCCGAGGATGTGCAAGCAGAATGTGCCGCATACGAACAAAAAATTGCAGCGGCCGGTGGCATAGATTTACAACTTTTGGGCATCGGATCCAACGGCCACATCGGTTTTAACGAGCCTGCTTCGGCTTTTTCACGCGAGACAAACTATATCGCCCTTGAGGCCAGCACCATAGAGGCCAACGCCCGCTATTTTAATTCTCCGGACGAAGTGCCTAAACACGCCTTAACAATGGGTATTGGTACAATTTTTGCGGCGCGCCGGATAGTGATGATGATAACAGGGGCCGCCAAAGCAAATATAGCAGAAGCAGCAATTTTGGGCTATATTAGCCCTCAGGTGCCGGCCAGCATATTGCAGTTGCATCCCGACGTTACATTTGTGTTGGATGCCGATGCCGCGAAAAATATCATCCCACGAATAACGTGAGGTAGAGCCATGAAATTTACACTTTATGACAATGCGAAGGCCTTTCACAGCAATGTATACGAGGTGTTGCTGCAAAGTGAAGCCCAAAACATGCTTATTTTGGGCAACCTTATCATCGGCTATGAGGGTGTGGACACTTTTGGCTGGCGCGACCCTGCAAATTGGGTTATGGCAACTATATCCAATGATGGTAATATCCGCCTTGTTGCGCTAATGACGCCACCTTTTGGCATAACCCTTTATTCCGCGGATAATGCCGTAGATGAGACTGCCATAAAATACCTTATTGACGGACTTATTGCCGCGGAAATTCCGGTTCCTGCTGTTGTGACGGAAAAAACTTTGGCCGAAGCCTTTGCAAAGACATATTGCGCAGCAAAGGGCATGAGCCAAAGCATAGCCATGTCCCAGCGCATCTACGAGCTTCGCGCCGTAAATCCTGAAATCTCCAAAATTGGGCATTTTCGCCTAGCACAAGAGCAAGACCTTGCCTTTTTGCCTTTTTGGCTATCAGATTTTTACATAGCCGCAGGCGTTAACAAGCTTGTTGACGATGATATAGATCAATATCGCCATCTGTTGTCAGGGGGCAATTTGTACATTTTAGAAAATAATGGCATGGCTGTATCCACAGCAAAGATAACCAGAAGGACGCTGCACACGGCAGGCATAGGCTTTGTGTACACCCCGCCCTATCTGCGTGGAAAGGGCTATGCAAGTTCTGTAACGGCACAAATAAGCCAAATATGCTTGGACAACGGATTAAACTGCGTGCTGTATACCGACCTTACCAACCCCACTTCCAACAGCATATACCAGAAAATTGGCTATGAGCCTATCTGTGATTCCCTTGAAATTAGGTTTCATTAAAATGCGCTGCCAGTCAATTCCATAATTATTTCAAGTTTTCTGGAAAACATATGTCCATAATGAATCAATAGGATGTGGACACATGAAGGGTATATTTAAAGCGATATTGTTGGTTGGTCTAGCTATGGTATTTGCCGCGAGCGGCTTTTCTAACGAGCACAAGCGCTGGTATTTTAAACGCACAAGCGATAACACACCACCGGGCGCGCAGTCAGAAATCGACATTGCGCAATTTGGCGCGTATTTCCTTGGCGATACATCCCAAAAAGAGGTTTATCTTACCTTTGACGAAGGCTATGAAAACGGCTATACTGAAAAGATATTGGATGTGCTTTTAGAGAAGGATGTGCCCGCCGCCTTTTTCGTGACAAAGAGCTATATCAAGGATAATCCTGCGCTAATAGGCCGCATGGTGGCCGAAGGGCATATCGTGGGCAACCATACCATACACCACAAAAGCAGCCCTACCCTGTCGCAGGACGAGATGGCGGCAGAGCTTAATGGCGTGGCAGAATATTTCAAAGAGTCCACAGGCCATGACATGCCACCTTTTTTCCGTCCGCCCATGGGCGAATACAGCGAAAAGGTTTTAGCCATTGCGCAAGAATGTGGGTATCATACCATTTTTTGGTCCTTTGCTTATGAGGATTGGATACAGGATAAACAACCGGGGGCAGCCACAGCCCACAAGCGCGTTATGGATGGCCTGCATAATGGGGCTATCTTGCTGCTTCACGCGGTGTCGTCGTCAAACGCGGAAGCCATGGGCGATATCATAGATTCTGTGCGAGCCGAGGGCTATGAATTTAAGTCATTATACAATTTACCAAATATATATAGCCACAAAGGAGGAATATTATGGAACCATTGAAAATTAGGCTGGATGTCAACGGTATGTTTACAGAATTTGTCGGAAATGATGGCATATCTTTGACGGATATAGATCGCCTCGGGGGCAAAATAAAGGCGGCCACCCAGGCCATGGAGCAAAAGCGTACTAAAATGGCCTGGCGGGATTTACCCCATAACCAGGCCAACATTGTGCGCGACATATTGGCCTATGCCGCGGAAATGCGCCCGAAAATAAAGGCTTTGGTGGTGCTGGGCATTGGGGGCTCGGCCCTTGGGCCCATAGCCGTCCAGCAGGCCATACATAGCCCCTTTTACAACCTAAACGAGAAGCTGCGCGGCGATAATCCCCAGCTTTTCGTAGCAGATAATATCGACCCCACCACCATAGCGGATTTGCTTGACATGGTGGATTTGCGCGAGACGCTGTTTAGCGTAGTGTCAAAATCCGGCTCTACATCAGAGACAATGGCGCAATTTATGATTATTAAGGACATCCTAGAGCGAAAACTGGGCCGCGATGCCGCGCGCCAACATATCGTTTGCACTACGGACGCCGAAAATGGCAATTTGATAAAAATTGCCAAAGAAGAGGGCTACAAAACCTTTTACATTCCTTCCGGCGTTGGCGGCCGCTTCTCTCAGCTTTGCCCCGTTGGCCTTCTGCCGGCAGCATTTTGTAGCATCGACATTGAGAAGATGCTGGCGGGTGCCGCCTATATGGACGAACTATGCCAAAATGAAGATATTTGGCAAAATCCCGCTTATATGTACGCCATTTTGCATTATATTGCCATGAAAAAGGGCAAAAACATCTCTGTTATGATGCCTTATGCGGATTCTTTAAAATATATCTCGGACTGGTATGCTCAGCTTTGGGCAGAATCTCTTGGCAAAAAATATGATGACAATGGCAATGTGGTGAATGTGGGGCAAACACCTGTCAAGGCGTTGGGTGTGACGGACCAGCACAGCCAGGTGCAGCTTTACGTCGAAGGGCCTTACGATAAGGTAATGGTGTTTGTTGGCGTGGATGGCTTTGCCCGGGATGTGCCCATTCCAAAATCCTTTGAAGATGTGCCCAGCTTGGGCTTTCTGGGCGGTCACAGCCTGGCTGCACTGCTTTTGGCAGAGCAAGCCGCAACAGAGTATGCCCTGCTAAAATCCGGCAGAATGAATATGACCATCACCCTGCCCGAGGTGAACGAATTTACTATAGGCCAAATCCTTTATATGCTGGAAGTTGCCACGGCCTACGCAGGCGAGCTTCTTAACATCGACGCCTTCGACCAGCCGGGCGTAGAAGAGGGCAAAAACGCCACTTATGCTTATTTTGGGCGGCCCGGTTATAAACAAAAAAAGGCCGAGATGGATGCGCAGCCTAAGAAAAACCCGAAATATATCGTGTAGATACTTTTGTTATAGCCGTTTGCCACATTGTGATGCAGATAACATTGCCTCAAGTAAGACCATTTTAAGCTGCGGCAGAAAGCCTATCTGCGAAAATATATACGATGATATTCCCCGGCAGATATTTGAAGTTGCGTTTTGTCGATAAACAGCGCACCATCATTGAAGGTTTGACCTACAATGATGGTGCATTTTTTATTTATTCGAAGTAAAACACGCTGTTTAGTGGCGTTGACACGGGGCTATTGTCATCATTGGTTTTCATGATATCCTTCATGTGGGCCCACCAGCGTCTGCAAGTTTCGGTTTCCGCAATTTTTGCCCATGTGTCCTCGTCCTCTATTTCAAGATGGGCAAAAAGCTGTCCCGAGGCTTCATCTAAGAAGATCGAATAGTTATGCGCACCGTGGTTTTTCAGTTCTTTGGCCATTTCCGGCCACAATTCGTCATGACGGCGCTTATATTCATCATAACTGTCCTTATTGACATACATTATGCTTGCTTTTCTTATCATTTGGCTTGTCTCCTATTCTTTAACCGCCCCGCCCAAAGTAGCCAGCAGCATTTTTTGCGTCATCACAAATGCGATGATAAAGGGAATGGCCACCGTCACAGCACCTGCCGCAAAGCGGGTAAATTCGTTGCGGGTGTCGTCCAACACAAAGGTGAACAGGCCCAGCGCAAGGGTTTGATTGCTAGGCGAGCGCAGCAACAGGTTTGGAAAGATAAAGTCCATCCAGGGCGCCACAAAGCTCGTTATGGCCAAAAAGACGATGATGGGCTTGGCTATGGGCAAGATGATGGTGAGATATGTGCGGAAGTGGCTTGCGCCGTCAATACGCGCAGCCTCGTCCATGCTGCGGGGTATGGTGTCAATGTAGCTTTTTACCAGCCATGTGTTGAAGGGGATGTTCATGGCTAGATACACAAGTATGAGACCCCAAAGGCTATCAAAAAGGCCAAGCCGCAGAAGAATTACGTAAATTGCAATCATGCCCACAAAGGATGGGAAAATTTGCAAAATTAGCATTGACAACAACATGCCCTTTTTGAAGGCAAAGCGGAAGCGCGAAAATACATACGCCCCTACGGATGCTATGGCCACCGTGCCGAGAGATGTGGTTACGGCCACAAAAAGTGTGTTGCGAAACCAGATGGGGTAGTTGCTTTCAAAAAACAGGAAGCGGAAATGGTCCAGCGTAAAGCCGTCGGCGAAGGGGGCGATGCTTAGCGTGGCAATGGACGTGCCGGGGGAAAAGGCCGCCGACAACACATATACCAGCGGATATAACACCACCAGCGATATTATCACCAAAAATATCATCACAATAACGAGATTTAACTTGCGTGTGAAATTTGTCATAGCTCTCCCTCCCTAAACGACTTTGTGCGGATGAATATTGCTATCGCAAACGGTGCCAATATCATGAAAATCATCACTGCCAGCACGGATGCATAATGGTATTGCAGAAGTTCCATTGTAAGGCGGAAAATCCACGTTATGAGAATATCCGCGCCCGTGGCACCGGAAATTGGAGAATGGGCCACCGCGGGCTGACCGCCTGTGAGAAAGAAAATTGCGCCGAAGTTGTTGATATTGTGGGTGAAGGACATGATGATAAGAGGCATTGTTTGATATGTAACCAGGGGGAAGGTGATGTGCCTAAAAAGCCGCCACCTGCTGGCACCATCTATGCGCGCCGCCTCGAAAAGGTCTTGGTTTATGGCCGTCATTGTACCCATGGTAAGCAGCATGAAATACGGAAAGCCCGCCCAAAGATTTACCATCACAACCGTAAAGCGCACCATGGCCTCTGTACCCAGCCAGGGTATCATGCCATCTACAATGCCAAAATGTTGCAAGGTGCGGTTGACGGCCCCAAAATGGCCGTTAAGCAGATTGCGCCAAACCAGCATGGATATCACCGCGGGCACCGCATAAGGCAAAATGAAGATGGAGCGAAAGATTGGAGCAAATTTTATTTTGAAATCTTTCATGATGACAGCCATTATCATGCCGCCGAAATAACAGGTGATGGTAGCGGCCGCGGCCCAACCCAATGTCCAAACAGCGATGCTTGCGAGGGCCGTTGTCCAAACAGCATGTCCACCAAACAGGCTTACAAAATTGTCCATGCCCACCCAATCCACCGTGTTGCCGGGCGGGATGTGATGGGGCGACGAATAATTTGTAAAAGCTACCAAGGCCGCGAAAACTAAAGGTACCACGACAAAGAAAATAACCAGCAAAACCGAGGGAGCCAGGCCGAAAATGGCAAAAGATTGGTTGAAAACCTCTTTAATTGATGCCTTGTTGCTGCTTAGCCGTCCATTTTCGCAAAAATCTCTATAGGTTTTCTGCGCGCTTTTTACAGATATGAAGTATACGCAAAAAAATATGCCGACAACGGCTAAAATAGCCACCCCGTCAATAAGCATAAACATAGAGTGGTCTCGAAATCTCACGGGCAGATCCGGCTGATGTTCTCCCAGCGTAATCAGTCCACGTATAGCGGGGATTATAATAGGCAAACACGCCAGCATAGCAATTTGTACAAGGGCGAAAAACGCCCCTTTGATATATTGCTTGAAAAACAATATATGGGCTGCGCCCATGAAAATAAGCGATGTTATGAGGATGGCTTTTTTGGATTGCCCGTTGTTGTTTAGGGTTAGGGTCATAGCGATTCACGCCTTTCTGCAAGATGCAAAAATCAGGCTAGGCCCTGTTCCCACTAACGAAAACGCACATTTGCGGTCGATATTTCCGCCACTCCGCGTCGCTTCGTCCTAACGTGCCTTTGGGCACGTGTCGTCCTCAGCTCCTTGATTGGCGAAAAATCGCCTCACAAATCTGCATTTTCTTATAGCGGGAACAGGGCCTACGGCAGATAAAAACATCTGCCGCAGCCATATCAATAATCGCTAGTTTCCAACCATGGCAGTATTTGCTAAATCTAGATTAGACTGAACATCCTGGCCATCCCAAATTAGAGAACTGGCCGCGCCCATAGCATCCCAAAACGCCGCCATTCCCGGAACAGAAGGCATCGGGAAGGCATATTCCAGCTGTGCCAAAATGCCGTTAAGATGGGCGTCGTCAAGCTCTAGTGGCATTGATGGCAACGCGCCTGTAATGTCATAGCGAAGCTGCTGCATTTCCGCGGAAATTAGGAAATGTGCAAACATTTGGGCTTCTTCATAATTTTCCGAATATGCCGAAACAAACATAACCCTTGTGCCCGCGAAAGATGCAGGCGGATTTGCTTCACCAGGCATTGCTGGGATGGTTGTAACACCAAAATCCAGCCCGGCTTCTCTAAACGGTGCGATATTCCATGGACCCGTAAGATGCATGGCAGCATTGCCGGAAGCAAAGGCCGCATCTGCAAAGGCTGTGTTCATGTCACCCGCCGGCACATCAAGAATTTCTCTCAAGCTTTGGAAGAAATACATGCCTTGCACGGCAGCCGGAGAATTGATATATGAATTTGTCATATCAGCGCCCGTTGGGCCAAACAACCTGTTTCCGCCGGCCGTTGTGAAGATGATGGTATAATATGCAGAGCTTACATCCAATACAAAGCCGTTCATGCCTGGATTTGCGGCGTTGAACCCAAGAGAAAACGTTACCAAATCGTTGAAAGTTCTTGGCACGTCGGCAGAGGTAATCAAAGCCCTGTTGTAAAACAGCGCGTAGGTTTCGGAAGCAATGGGATAGCCATACATTCTGCCGTCAAAAGTGGTTGCTAATACAGCAGATTCCATAACTTGGCCAGCCACTTGGTTGGCATTTGATGTAGGCAGGATATGGCCGCCTACCACCAGATTTCCAAGGGTATCATGAGGTGCGCCGAAAAGGTCCGGGCCTACGCCTGCAGGGCCGTCAAGGGCAATTTGGTTGGCAGCATCGCCAATTTCTACGTTAACAAATTCAATGGTGATATGGGGATGAATTTCCGTGAAACGTCTGCCGGCTTCTTGGATGAATTCATCAGGGCCGGCAAGGGATTCCCACACCGTAAGGGTAACTTGATCGTCGTCACCGTTGCCGCAAGCACCCACAACAAATAGGGCCGCTACCAGCATCAAAGGTAATAAATACTTTTTCATAAAATTAACATTCCTCTCATCTTATAATTTTGTTTGTTTCATTATGTAAACCCCGTAGGGTTTCATTTCGTATGCACCACTTTGCATCATTTGCCCCGCCAGCATATCTTCCAGAGCTGCTTCTGTTGTGATATGCTTGACCTCTTCCGTGAAATTCATCACAAAATAATATGTATGGCCATCATTTTCCCTGACTTGCACCGACACGCCTTCTTGGGCGATAATGGGCGACGAATTTTGCACGAAGACGGCGTAAAAATCGCCTAAAAAGTCCTCATTGGTGCGAGCACCTATGAAATACGCGGCTCCTTCGCCGTATTTATGGCCTGTTACGGCAGGGCTGTCGCTGTAAAAGTCGTGGGTATATGTGCCCAGCACTTTGGCACCGTGGGTTTCTACGATAGCGCAATAATCAAAGGCTTCATATTGCTTTTCGCCAAAAGCCACGCCATTTCTGTCCTTTGGATACAGAACGTCCGTCTCTGTCACCCGGATGCCAAAAACATCCCGCAACACTTGCGGAAAGCCGCCAAGATGCACCAAATCGTTTTCATCGGCCACACCAAGCATGTATGTGGCCACCAGCCTGCCGCCGTCCGCCACATAGGCCGCCATTTTCTCCATCAGCGCGGCATCCGTCATATACAGCATAGGTGCCACCACAAGGTCGTACTTCGTAAGGTCCTTATCCTTTGTGATAACATCCACGGGGATGTTACGCTTCCAGAAAGCCCTGTAATGGGCCAGCATGGTTTCAGGGTATTTTTTGTCGTTGTAATTTGCGCCGCCATGAAAGCCCTGGGCATCAGATAGCGCCCAAAGGTTTTCCACATCGTACAAGATGGCCACTTTTGCAGGGGTTGCACTGCTCTTAATTTCCGCAATTTTCTCCATGGCTTCGCCAAGTTCCTGCACATCTTTAAAGACGCGGTTTTCGACGGAATTGTCATGGTCTACAACTGCGCCGTGCAGCTTTTCAGAAGACCCGCGAGACTTGCGCCATTGAAAATACATCACCGCATCCGAACCATGGGCCAAGCAGGCCATGGACGACAGCATATGCATCCCGGGCCGTTTCGCCTTGTTTACGGGATGCCAATTTACCATGCTGGGAGTGCTTTCCAATATCAGGAAGGGTTTGTCCTTCAGCGTGCGGAAATAATCGTTTAAAAATGCCAGCTTTGATGCCAAAAATTCGGTGGTTTCGTAGTCGTTATGCCACCTCGGGTATGCATCCCAAGAAATTATATCAACTTCTTTAGCAAATTTTGCATAATCCAGCCCGGCAAAGGGGTGCGGATTTGGCACCTCACCCATAAAATTGGTGGTGATGGGCACATTAGGCGTAATTTTGCGAAGGGGTGCTATTTCGTGGCGGTAAAAGTCTATAGTTTGGTCTGATACAAAGCGTTTCCAATCAAGGGTAAGGCAGTGCAGGCCGCTTTCGCCGATAGGCGAAGGAGATTCTATCTGCGAAAAATCGTTGTATGTATGGCTCCAAAACGCGCTCCAGTAGGCGTCGTTAAGGGAGTCAATGTTACCGTATTTCTCCACAAGCCATCTGCGGAAGTTTGCCTGGCAAAGCTCGCAATGGCATTCGCCGCCATATTCGTTGGAGATGTGCCACATTAGCAACGCGGGATGGTTGCCATATCTTTCAGCCAACTTTGTGTTAATTATCCCAACCTTTTCGCGATATGCAGGCGATGAGAAGCAATGGTTGTGCCTGCCGCCATGCAGCATCTTTTCCCGGCGGGCATTGACGCGAAGCACCTCTGGATATGCTGACGAAAGCCAGGCGGGCCTGGCACCACTGGGGGTTGCTAAAATAATATTGCCATCAATTTTTGCAATGTCCTCAATAATTTTATCCAGCCAGCCAAAGTTGAAATTACCTTCGGAAGGCTCTAATGCAGACCATGCAAATATCCCCACGCTAAAGGCATTAGCCCTCACTTTTTGCATAAACGCGATATCGTCCGCCAAAATTGATGGATATTTCAGCCATTGGTCGGGGTTATAGTCGCCGCCATGCAGCAGCCTTTTTTCTTGTTCATATCTGGATGTGCCTAAATTTTCCAAATACAGTATCACCTCCATAACTTTTCATAAACACTTTAGTAAAAGCTACCAAATGTTCAAAAACAGTATACAATATATACAAAAATTTTGCAACACTTTTTATTTTTTAAGATAATTTATCTTAAATTTTTGGGACTAGCATTTTTTAAATATATGTGGTATAATTTTGGTAATGATTGCTATTTCAGGGAGGGAAATTATGAGACTTGAAGGAAAAGTTGCAATTGTGACGGGTGCTGCGGCAGGGATAGGCCGTTGTGTTGCTGAACTTTTTGTTGCCGAGGGCGCACAGGTATTGGCTTGCGATGTGGCCGAAATCCCTTACCAAATGTATGGTATGGCGGCTTATAAACTGGATGTAGCCAACGCCGAGGCCTGCCAAAAATTTTATGAATACACCGCGGAAATTTATCCCACAATTGACGTTTTGGTAAACAACGCCGGCATTACCCGCGACGCTATGACGGCCAAAATGACGGATGCCCAATGGGATGATGTGATGGCCATAAATTTAAAGGGTGTTTTCAATCTTGTGCGCCACATTGGGCCTTTTATGGAAAAACAGGGCACAGGCAGCATCATCAACATCTCGTCTGTTGTGGGAGAATATGGCAATATTGGCCAAGCTAACTACGCCGCCACAAAATCCGCCATTTATGGCGCGACAAAAACATGGGCCAAGGAATTTGCCCGCAAAGGGGCCGCCGTGCGCGTCAACTCTGTCAGCCCCGGCTACACAATGACGGATATTTTAAAAACCGTGCCGGAAGATTTACTGGACAAGTTTGCAAAGCAAACCATGCTGGGCCGCCTTGCCCAGCCCGAAGAAATTGCCCGCGCCATACTGTTTTTGGCCAGCGATGATGCATCGTACATCACAGGTCACAACCTAAGCGTAAATGGCGGGATGAGGCTGTAGGGGGAAAATTATGAACGGATTAACAATAAACCAAATAACCATGGGCCAAAGCGCGTCTTTTGCCAAAACCATCACCGAAACCGACGTCTACATGTTTGCGGGCATTTCTGGAGACCAAAATCCCGCACATATAAATGAGGAATACGCCAAGGACGGTATGTTTAAGGGCCGCATAGCCCATGGCATGTTGGGCGCAAGCCTGATATCCACAGTGCTAGGCATGTATCTGCCCGGCCCGGGCACCATATACCTTGGCCAAACTCTAAAATTTATGGCACCCGTACGCTTTGGCGACACCATACGCGCCACCTGCACCGTGAAGGACAAGATAGAAGAAAAAAACCGCCTTGTGTTGGAATGTATCGTAACCAACCAAGACGGCGTTGTTGTAATTTCCGGAGAGGCAACTGTTATGCCACCCAAATAATTAAATAATTTCTGCCTGGCCGCTTTGCACCGGATATATTTCCGGTAGGTGGCCAATTTTTGTTGCATATTTTTCGCTTACGAATTTTGCGAAATTGTCAATGTTATCTTGCTGTACCAAGGCAATGGCGCAGCCGCCAAAGCCGGCACCCGTCATGCGCGCGCCGATGCAGGCGGGATGTGCCAGAGCCGCTTCAACTATTGCGTCAAGCTCTGCGCAGGACACTTCATAATCCAGCGCAAGGGATTTATGCGAAGCCACAAGCAGTTGCCCCAAAGCCGCTACATCGCCTTTTTCAAGCAATTTCGCCCCTTGCTTCACCCTCGCGTTTTCGCTGATAACATGACGCGCACGCATAAGCAAAACGCCTTTGCCCAGCAATTCTTCCACTTTGTCCATATTTTCCGGCGCTATGTCCGCCAGATTTTGCACGTCAAAAATTGGTTTTAGGCGCGCCAAGGCTTCTTCACATTCGCCACGCCGCTGATTGTAAGCGGATTCGCTTAGCTGTCTACTTTTTTTGGTGTCCATCACAACAATGGTATGCCCGCCCAAATTAAGGGGCAGCAGATGGTATTCCAAACTGTCGCAGTTAAGCATCAGGGCATGACCCTTTTTGCCCATGCCAACGGCAAATTGGTCCATAATGCCGCAATTTACGCCGCAAAATTGGTTTTCGCTTTTTTGTGCCAGCAGGGCCATCTCAATTGGACTGTACCCCAGCCCAAACATAGCATTTGCAGCCATCGCCATCACCATTTCCACCGATGCCGATGATGACAGGCCCGCGCCTTGAGGGATGTTGCCGGAAAACAGTATGTCAAAGCCACCTAAAGTGTGGCCATCAGCCATCATATGGTAAATTATGCCCTTGGGATAGTTTGCCCAGCCATGTTGTGCATCATATTTAATGTTTTGCAAACCCACCTCAATAATTTCAGGGAAGTTAACGCTGGCAAAACGCGCAACACCGTCGTCGCGCCTGGATATCATAGCATATGTGCCAAAATTAATGGCCATGGGCATAACGAGGCCGCCGTTATAGTCTATATGCTCTCCGATGATGTTAATCCTTCCGGGAGCAAACAAAAACAGTGGATTTTCGGGCCGGTGCCCAAAAATCCTGTGAAAATCCCGCATTAGTTCTGCCTTATCCATTGTTTCCCTCCTGATATCTCCAAGTGTCCTTGCACATATCCGCAAGAGACTTTTGCGTGGCAAAGCCTAACAGCCTCTTTGCTTTTGAAGGGTCTGCGTAATATGCGCCTAAATCCCCTGCCCTTCTTGGCGCAAATTCGTAAGGCACAGGTACATTGTTTTCCGCCTCAAAAGTTTTTACCAGTTCAAGCACAGAGATGCCCTGCCCGGAGCCTAAATTAAAGGCCTCACAGCCAGAATGTTTCAAACAATAATCAATAGATTTTACATGGCCTATCGCAAGGTCAACCACATGTATATAATCGCGCACGCCCGTACCATCAGGGGTGTCATAATCGTTTCCAAAAATTTGAAGCTTCTCGCGAATACCTTTTGCGGTTTGCGCGATAAAAGGCATCAAATTATTGGGTATGCCCTGTGGGTTTTCGCCAATGATGCCGCTTGGATGGGCACCAACGGGGTTGAAATAACGCAAAAGCACCGCAGACCATCCTTCCGCGGCAACGCAATCTCTCAATATCTGCTCGCACATAAATTTGGTCCAGCCATAAGGATTTGCAGCGCCCAGCACGGCTTCTTCCACCCATGGCACAGTATTATCGCTTCTATACACCGTGGCGCTGGATGAAAAAACAATATTTTTAACGCCATGCTTTTTCATTGCCTTGCACAATCCAAGGGTTGCGTTAATGTTGTTGTCATAATATTCGGCAGGTATGGCGACGCTTTCGCCAACGGCCTTATGGCCCGCAAAATGGATAATGCAGCCGATGTTATGCTTGGCAAAAATGTCATCCATAGCGTCAGCATCCCGCATATCTACTTGATAAAAAGGAAAATTTTTGCCGCTAATTTTTTTTACGCCTTCCACGGCGGCCATGTCGCTGTTGCGAAGGTTGTCCACCACCACAATATCGTAGCCTGCCGCCAAAAGCTCCACACAAGTGTGGCTGCCGATATATCCCGCACCGCCGGTAACTAAAATTGTCATAATCTTCCTCTCCCATCTCGTGCTACTTATACTAAATTGATTATATCACAAAAATTAAAATTTTACCAAGTCAGCAATATCCACGGGCAGCCCACTTGCGATGGACTTGTTGGCCGCAATGCCCGTTAATATGGACATAGCCCCGTCAATATGGCCGGCGGCACGGTTAAAGGGGTCTGGTTGGGGTACACCGAAGATGTCATTTAGCAAAATGGGGTCGCCGCCGCCATGCCCACCTTCGCCACGTGTGATGTCAGCCTTATAGGGTTCTGCAAAAAGCGGATACACCATCAGGCTTTCATTGTCTGTCGCACCCTGATGCACAAGAGAATCCCTGCCGCTAACATACGAACGCTCCACCACTTTAAGCTCTATGCGCCCCTTCGTGCCGTTAAAAACCACATTAAAGCCTTCCCAGGGCAGATATGTGTTAAGGGAATATGTGAGGATGGCACCTTTGTTGTAGCGTACCAGCACACCCATCACATCCTCTATGGCCACATCATCGGAAAATACCGAACGGTCGCGGACATAGCCGCTGTCGGCCTCGGCGTCCAGATACATGGCGCGCATGTCGTCCTCGGCGGCAAGGTCTATGGCAAAGGGGTCGTTTTTGGCGGCCGCGTTGCCGTGGGCCCTGTCGTAAAAGCTAGTAACACCGCGTTTTTCGGCGTTTTTCATGCCGTAAAACATCATATCACCCATGGCAAAGACGCGGCGGGGTGTATCCGCCAGCCAGAAATTTACCAAATCGAAATGATGGGTGGATTTATGCACCAAAAGCCCGCCGCTGTTATGCTTGTTGCGATGCCAGCGGCGATAATAGTCTGCGCCGTGCTGGGTATCCAGAAGCCATTCAAAATGTATGGAAAGCACGTCGCCGATGGTATCATTCATGATAAGTTCGCGTATTTTGGTGTTGTGGGGCGAATAGCGATAGTTAAACGTCACGCGCAAGCTGCGCCCTGTGCGCTTTTGCGTATCAATGATGGCCTGGGCTTTCTCTTCGTCTATGGTCATGGGCTTTTCAGTGATAACATCCACGCCCATCTCCATGGCCTTAATGATGTAATGGTCATGATTGCGGTCAACAGTAGTCACAATCACATAATCAGGCCTAATTTCTTCCAGCATCTTCTCAAATTCAGTATGGCCGTACATGGGCACAGCCTTCGCCCCATTTTTCTCCAAAAGCGTATTGGCAAATTTCATCCGCGTTGCGGATATATCGCAAAACGCCGCCATCTCGCTTGTAGCGCTATATGTAGACGCAACCGCCTCGTAGAAAAACCTGGCGCGGCTTCCGCAGCCCACCAGCACATATTTTTTCTTTACACTAATTTCCATAAATTTCCTCTCCCTCAAAAACCTTTGACATATCTCCATCCTTATGCTATACTATCAACGGTCGGCTGTCAAGGGCCTTATGTCAATAGACTTGTTCTGAAACCCTGTTGAACCAATTTCTTGGCGTGATAGGCGGCAGATGCTTTGCCCCGGTTTTGGGCAAAGTGTCGAGAGCCGTGCGCCAGAAGAAATTGTGTGAAACAGTTTCAGAAAAAGTCTAATTTATAGGCTCCCTTAGCTCAGTGGATAGAGCGTTCGCCTCCGGAGCGAAAAGTCGCAGGTTCGAATCCTGTGGGGAGCGGAGATGGCAAAACCCCCAGAGATGGGGGTTTCTTTATAAAATTACGTCATTTATAGTATAAAGCTTGTCACGCATGTCCTGCAACTAGAATATACTGGTTGTACAAGTCCTATATGGATTGTGAAGGAGGTGTGATTAATGTATGATGACCAAGGAAATCAAAATAATCAGGGCAACCAGAATGACCAAGGCAACCAGGGGAATCAAAATGACCAGGGGAATCAAGGGAATCATGAGAGAATTGTTGTATGCACCACCAACACCTGTCAAGATATAGCCTTAGCAGTGCCGATTGAAATCCGCGCACATGCGTATATCGGAAACATTTTGCTTAAATGCAAGGGGCATCGCATCGTCAAAGAGGCCGATAAACCTCAAGGTGTCGCTAGATTTGAAATCGTGCAAGATATATTTGCGCAGATTCCAATTGACTTCGTAGCTGAAATTGAAGCAAAAGACCAGCGCGTGTATTTTGATGTGCACGAATGCAAGTAAACGTAAACAAACTATAGCGGAAGCAGCCTTCCGCTATAGTTTGTTTATATGGTGTGTTATTTAGCCGTTAACCACATTGGCTACCTTGCCGTCCATAAAGGCTTTAAGGTTATCTACAGCGATATCCATCAGGCGCGTCCTTGCCTCTGTTGGTGCCCAGGCGATATGGGGCGTGATATAGCAGTTTTTGGCCTTTAGCAGGGGGTTGTCAGCTTTAATGGGCTCTATAGATACCACATCGAGGCCTGCGGCGTAGAGCTTGCCGCTGTTTAGGGCATCGGCCACGTCCTGCTCGTTTATAATTGGGCCGCGGGCGGTGTTAATTAGGATGGCGCCGTCCTTCATTTTGGCGATAGTGTCCTTGTTTATCAGACCTTGGGTGGAAGGCAGCAGTGGTGCGTGAAGGGATATTACGTCGGCCTTTGCCAAAAGCTCGTCCATGGTCACATATTGGCCTATCTTGCGGCCTTCTTCGCTTTCATACTCGTCACAGGCGATAACATTCATGCCCAAAGCAGCGGCGGCTTTGCCCGTGGCTTGGCCAATACGGCCAAAGCCGATGAGGCCAATGGTTTTGCCGGATATCTCCATCAGAGGATAGTCCCAAAAGCAGAAGTCCTCACTGCTTACCCAGCGTCCTTCGTGTACGGCCCTGCTATGTGCGCCAACATTGTGGCAAATTTCCAGCAGAAGGGCCATCACAAATTGCGCAACAGCCATTGTGCCATATGTTGGGATATTGCTGACGGGTATGCCTTTGGCCTTGGCCGCGTCAATGTCCACCACATTATAGCCCGTTGCCAGCACGCCGATATATTTGATATTTGGGCAAGCGTCGATACTTTCTTTTGTGACAGGGGTTTTGTTGGTTATAACAACCTCGGCATCGCCGATGCGCTCTGCAACTTTGTCGGCCGATGTGCGGTCATGTACTATAAGGGTGCCTAATTTCTCAAATCCGTCCCAGGACAAATCGCCCGGGTTGAGTGTATATCCATCTAAAACAACTATTTTCATGTTTTACCTCCTAATCTTCCAGCAACGCCCACGCGCGGTTCAGAGTGCGCTTTGCGTTAGCAATTACCAAATCCGGGTCTTCATCTTGCCATGGCTTTACCTCAAAGGACAGCACATATGGATTTTCCTCGTCAAAGAAGCCTTCGTTTTTGAGGACACGCAGGAAGTTAAGCACTTCCGGCACATCGTTTGCACCACCCGGGAAACCGAAGCGTTGATGCTCGTCACCATATCCCAGCGCGGCAGGGTCTTGGCAGACGGTGTTGCCTATGTGGATGTGGGTGATGTAAGGGCGCAAGGTGCGCACTACAAATTCCGGGGTTTCGTAGGTCATCGGGATGTGGCTAAGGTCTATGATAAGGCCAAAGTTGTTATGGGTTGTGCGCATATCAGCTGCAAAGCGTGCCGCAAGGGGTGCCGGGCCGATGAGGGATGCCTTGGCGATGTCAAAATCAAATACCTCAAGCTCTACCATCATGTTTTTGGTCTTGGCATAGTCGCATAAAGCGCGGGTGGTCTTTAGTAATTGTGCGTAGGACTGTTCCTTCGTGGCTTCTTCCCATTTACCTGCCAAAAAGCCAACGCCGCCCGCGCCCATCTCATGGGCTTCGTCAATGGCTTCCATCAGTGTGGCCTCGGCCTTTTGCCTTTCGGCCTCATCAAGATGGTTGACATTCATGCCTGTGGTAAGCAGCCTTGGCTGTGCGCCGTAACAAATCTCCATATGAGAGCTTTCCAGCACAGTTTTCACTTTGGCGCGCAGTTCCGCGTCCTTTATCCATGTAATTTCAATTGCGTCAAAATAGTCGTCGTAAACAATTTTTTTCATGCGGTCTACAATATCAGGGTCTTCGCCGCGAAGGCCGGCGGGATAGGCCATAAATTGCACCAGGCCTACCTTAAAATATTTTTTGATAGAATCTTTCATTTGTTTCCTCCTATATCTCTACAACTACTTTCATTATGTCGGCGGTGTTGTCATCCACGAATTTAAAGGCTTCGGCGATGTCATTTAGCTCAAAGGATTTTGACACCAAGGCATCTGTTTTTACATCGCCGCCGGCCAGAAGCCGCACTGCCTCTGCAAAGTCGTCAGGGGTATACATCATATGGCCTATTAGGTTTACCTCGCGGCGTTGTATCAGCGGCACTTCAAAGGCCATTTCCTCTTTGTAGTTGCCTGTGATGATTATTTCGGATGCGGGGCGCGCTGCCGCGATGGATTCGTGGAAAGTGCGGGCTGTTGCGGCGGCATCAATGATGACATCAGCCTTGCGGCGGCCAAATATGGCCTCGATGGTATCTTTAAGCGGCGCAGTGGCGTTGGCTGTATGCACAATGCCGCATTGCTTCGCGATTTTTAAGCGGTTTTCCTGTACATCCGTTATCAGGGCGGGTTTGCCGCTGTAAATTTGCGCCACTTGTGCGATAAGATTGCCTATGATGCCTGCGCCAATAACGGCGATGTTTGCGCCCTCGTAGCTTGCGCGGCGCACGGCTCCAACGGCCACGGCCATGGGTTCTGCTAATATCGCCTTGTCAAAGTCCATATCAGGCGGGCAAATGTGCAGCATCTTCGGGGCAAGTGCCACAAGTGCCGCGGCAAAGCCATCGGTGTGCACACCCATAACCCGCAGATTTTCGCAGACATTCATGCGGCCGATGCTACAAGGATAACATTCGCCACATACAAGCTGAGGCTGTATTACCACGCGGTCGCCCACGGCAAAGCCGCTTACGGACGACCCAACTTCTTCAACAGTGCCGCAAGCCTCATGGCCAATAACCATGGGCATTTTCGCGTATTTGTGCTTGCCGTGGTAAATTTGCATATCAGAGGCGCAAATGCCTATGCGCGCAATGCGTACCAGCACCTCATCCGCAGATGGCTTCGGTGCTTGCGCTTCTTCCAGGGCTATTGCAAAGGGCTCTTTCATAATGGCTTGTATCATCTGCCCAGCCCCTTTAGCGTTTGGGTCATGATATTTTCAGCGGACAAGCCGTATTTTTTCATCAAGGTGTCAGTTGGGCCGGTTTCGGCGTGGACGTCGTTAAGGCCGACAAAGGCTTGCTTTACGCCGCATCCATTGGCTGACAAAACCTCAGCCACAGCGCCACCAAGGCCGCCGATGATGCTATGTTCCTCCGCCGTCACAATTAGCTTGGACTTTTTTGCAGAATCTACAATAAGCTGCGTGTCGATGGGTTTTATGCTAAACATATCAACCACACGGGCGGATATCCCCTGCCCTGCCAGCGTTTCGGCGGCATCAAGAGCTTCTTTAACCATCAGGCCGCAAGCAATTATCGTCACATCATCGCCTTCGCGCAGGATGTTGCCTTTGCCCGGCGTAAATGTGGCGTTATCGTCATAAACATCCGGCACAGCATTACGCGAAAGGCGGATGTACATTGGGCCGTCGTGGTCTATGGCGTTTTTCACCAGCCACGCCGTATGACGCGCATCCGTTGCCACAAGCACCTGAAAATTAGGCAGCGAGCGGAAAATAGTAATATCTTCTATAGAATGGTGCGTGGGGCCGTCAAAGCTATCAGACACGCCGCCGTAAGCACCCATAAACTTCATGTTCCAATTGGAATAGGACCCATAAATACGCGCGGACAAAAGTCCCAGCGTGTTTAGGAAGGTTGCGAAGGTGTTGATGAAAGGAATTTTGCCGCAAGCCGCAAAACCCGCAGCCATGGCGGCCATATTGGCTTCCGCGATGCCTACGTTAAAGAAGCGGTCCGGAAATTCCTTGCCAAAGATAATGGATTTTGTAGAATTTGACACGTCGGCATCCAGCACGATAATTCTATCATCAGTTGCGCCATATTTTACCAAACTTTCACCATATACGTCACGTATCGTCTTAGCCATCTATGTCACCTCCCAAATCTTTCATGGCCTGGGCAAATTCGGCGGCACCGATAGGCGCGCCATGCCAGGAATTTTTGCCTTCCATAAAGGACACGCCCTTGCCTTTTACAGTATTTGCCAAGATAACGCAAGGTTTGCCCTTAATGGCATTGGCTTTGTGTATCGTCTCGTAAATATCGACAATATCGTGGCCGTCGCAACTAAGCACCTCAAAACCAAAGGCCGCAAATTTTGCTTCTAAATTAAGCATGGGCATAATTTCGTCATTGGTGCCGTCAAGCTGCACGCCGTTTAAGTCCACAATAACCGTCAAATTATCTACGGCGTATTTTGCGGCGCTCATACAAGCTTCCCACACAGTGCCTTCGTTAAGCTCGCCATCGCCCATGATGGCGTAAACTTTGGCGGGATTTTTATCCAGCTTTAGCGCAAGGGCCATACCAATTGCGGCGGAAAGGCCGATGCCCATAGGGCCGCTGGCGGTTTCCACGCCGGGCGTGGTTTTAGGGCAAGGATGGCCCTGCAAGCGTGAATTTAGCTGGCGCAGGGTGGCAAATTCCTCTTTTGGTATAAAGCCGGCTTTCGCCAGGGCCAAATACAGCATGGGTGCCGCATGGCCTTTTGTAAGCACAATGCGGTCTCTGTTTGGGCATTTTGGATTTTTTGCATCCACATTGGCAATTTCCAAATACAGCAAGGCCAAAATCTCGCAAACCGAAAGTGAACCGCCAGGATGCCCCGTCTGAATTTTGTGCAGTTGTTTGATAAGGTCAATACGCATTTCGGCGCAAATTTCCTTTAGCTCCTCAACTCTTTTTTTGTCAATCGTTGCCATTTTTCACGCTCCTTCATCTATACTTAAGGCGGCATAGATGCCGCCCCTATATTATCACATTTTAAACATAAATTTGCAACCCTCTTTGGCCTCAAAGCGCCTAAAGGCTTCCTGCCACTGTTCCAGCGGCAATATCACATCCGCCATTGGTTCTAATTTTACCATGCCGGCGGCTTGCAGCGCAAGAGATTGTTCCCAAGAGCTTCTGCGAGAACCCAAAGAGCCCGTAAATTTAAGCTCTTTAAAGGCTATCTTGGACACGTCAAAGGGAATTTTTTCGCCCGGCAGGCCAATTTGTACAAAATAGCCCTGACGTTTGATAAGGTTAAGGGCAGAATCTATCGCAGGGGCAACGCCGGCGCATTCCAGCACCACATCTGCCCCATTTCCGGCCGTTGCTGTCATAACAACCTCTGCCAAATCTTCTTTTTCCACGTTTACCGCAAAGTCCGCACCCAGTTGCTTTGCAAGCTCAAGGCGTGGCGCGTCTACGGCCATGCCGCTGATGACAACCTTTGCACCATGGGCCTTTGCCACTTGCGCGGCCATAATGCCAATGGCACCGGGGCCTGTTACAAGCACAACATCGCCCGGCACTATGCGGCAAAGGTCGTAAGCGGCGTGGCACACACAGGCCAAAGGCTCTGACATTGCCGCGGAAATATCGCTTACATTTTCAGGTATTTTCATAACCCGGGCCGCCGGAACCACCGTATACGGCGCGAAAATGCCGTCAAACCAATATCCCAGCGTCCTTCTATGGGGACATAGGTTGAAATAGCCCGTGTGGCAATAATGGCAAGTGCCGCAATATTCGTAAGCGGTTTGTGATACCACACGGTCGCCAATTTTAAAGCCCGCAACGCCTTCGCCAATTTCCGCGATGGTGCCCGAAAATTCGTGGCCAACCACCACGGGCGGCCGCACGGGTATAGCGATGTCGCTGTGATAGATATGCAAATCCGACCCACAAACACCCGCATAATTTACAGCAATTTTAATTTGCCCGGGCGCAGCGGTAGGCTCTGCCACATCACGAATTTCCATGTTTCCGGGCCCTGCGGCGTATTTTACTAAACCTTTCATGTAACTCCCCCTTTGTAAGCGGCGGCAAAGCACCGCTCTGCAACCATTAGCTATGCTTGAACCGTGTTACAGTTTTGCACTCTTGGCAAATTTACCCAAATAGGTTTTTATAACATCAGGATTGTCCCGCACCTCTTCCGAAGGCCCGTGGATGTTGATATTTCCTTGGTCTATCACATATGTGTAGTGGGAAACGCGCATGGCAAGGCGGGCGTTTTGCTCTACCAGCAGCAGGGTTATGCCCAGCTTATTAATTTCAACGATTTTTTCAAAAAGTTCTGCTATGATGAGGGGCGCTAAGCCCATTGAGGGTTCGTCCAGCATAAGCACTTTGGGGCGCGACATTATCGCGCGGCCAATGGCCAACATCTGTTGCTCGCCGCCGGAAAGGCTCCATCCCAGTTGTTTTTCACGCTCCTTGAGGCGCGGGAAAAGCTCGAAAACTTCTTCCATGTCCTTGTTGTAAGGCTTGCGCCCAAAAAAGCCGCGCCAAGCCACGGTGCCAACCTCTAAATTTTCGCGCACCGTAAGGCCGGGGAAAATTTGCCGTCCTTCCGGCACATGGGTTATGGCCTGTTTGGCCACCTTTTGCGGCGACATGCCAATTAGCTCTGTTTCACCGCCATATTTGATAGAGCCTGTGCAATCCACCGCACCGGAGATGCTCTTTAGCAGGGTGGTTTTGCCGGCACCATTGCTGCCGATAAGGCAAGTGATTTTGCCCTCGGCCACTTCCATATTTACGCCTTTAATAGCGTGGATGGATCCATAATACGAATTGAGGTTTTCGATTTTAATCATCCAAGTCACCTCCCAAATATGCGTCAATAACGGCTTTGTTGGAAGACACCTCTTCGGGGCTGCCTTGGCCGATAACCTCGCCAAAGTTTATGACGACGATGTTGCTGCACATATCCATTATCATGTCCATGGAATGTTCTATCAACAAAACACCGATGCCGCGCTGTTTTGCGGCCATATTAAGCAAATCCATTGCATGTTCAATTTCCTTGTGGTTTAGGCCTGCGGCAGGCTCGTCCACAAGCATCACCTTGGGATGACCCAGCATAGAGCGCACAATTTCAAGCAGTTTGCGCTGGCCAAAAGGCAGCGAGTCTATTTTATCAGTCCAGCGGAAGGTAAATTTCGCAACTTCCATAAGCTCTTCCAGCTCTTCGTCAAAAGGTTTGCCCTTTTTGCCGAAAAAGCCTTTGAGATAGCCAATTTGGTCCGCAAGGTCGGTACCCAGCAGCAAATTGTCCCGGATGCTAGAGCGTTGCATAAAGCGCGGCGTTTGGAAAGTGCGGCCAATGCCCATTCTTGCGCGGGTGTAAGCTGCAACTTTGGTGATGTCTTTTTCTTCCAAAAAGACCTTGCCGCTATCAGGGGTATAGATGCCGCTGATGATGTTCATCAAAGTGGATTTCCCTGCGCCGTTAGGGCCTATCAGCCCTTGCACCTCGCCAGGCGGCACGGAAAAGGAGACATCTTTTGCCGCCGTAACGCCGCCAAAAGATTTATTTACGCCTTCAAGCCTTAGTATTGGTTGCATCGTCATCGTCCCCCTTTCTTGATTTTACTCTAAACTGGCGGAATTTGTCAACAATAACGTCTTTTATCCCCGCAAGACCCGTCGGCATAAACACCATCAGGAGAATTATGGACACGCCCCAGAAAAGGTTCATATAGCCTTGGAAGCCGCGGAAAAACTCCGGCAAGCCGCGCACCAGCAGCGCGCCGATAACTATACCTACTGTGCTGTTTACGCCGCCTATCATGGCCATGATTATAAATTGCGTGGCATTGAGGAAGTTAAACATCTCAGCGCCCACGAAGCGGCCGTGCATAACCCAAAGCGCGCCGGCGAAGGCCGCGAAGGCACCCGCAATACTGAAAGCAATAACTTTTGTAAGGTATGTGTTAACGCCAAGGGTTAGGGCTGCTGTTTCGTTATCGCGAATGGACGCAAGGGATCGGCCAAGCTGACTTCGCCGTATGCGCTCTACGATAATGCCACCGATAATCACAAAGACGCAGATGAGATAAAACCATGCCGTAAGGTCGTTACCAAAGGAATAGCTGCCGATGGTTAACGTCGGTATGCCAGAAATGCCGTCTGGTCCGCCAAAAAGCGGTTGAAAATTGTTGAAGTAAGTAAACGCCACCTGCACCAGCGCAATTGTGGAGAATGTGAAGTATGTCCCTTTAAGCTTTAGCAGCACAAGGCCAATGAGGAAGGCCACGCCCGCAAAGACAATTGGCGTTAGCAAAAGGGCAAGAAAGGTTGGTATCACAAAGCCCAAGCGGCCCGTGGACATATTGGCGATAAAATACGCGCCAAAGCCCATAAACGTCACCGCCGCAAAGGATAGCTGGCCGCCCATGCCAAGCATAATGGACACGCCGTATGAGATAATCGCAAACAATAAGGCCACGTTGATGATGGTCATGGCGAAGCCTTGCACCACCTGGGGCACAATGACAACAAAGGCAATAATCGCGATTATGCCTATTATATTTTTTGGTGTTGCTAGATTTTTTAAAGTCATAGGCGCCCCCTTTATGCTTTGTCAGCGATTTTTTCGCCAAACAGGCCCTGCGGTCTAAGCAGAAGCACGACAATAAGGACAAGGAAGACGCTTACATCTCTGTATGCAGAGAAATTGATGGTGGAAAACACCTCTATAAGCCCAACGAGAAGCGAGCCTATAATGGCACCCTTGATATTGCCGAAGCCGCCGATAACAACGCCCGCAAATGCTTGAAGCTGCATGGTGCCAAGGGTGTTGTTAACCGTGAAGATAGGCGAAACCATGTAGCCACCCACGGAAACCAGAATGGATACGATGGAATATGTGGCGGCAATTGTAAGGATAGTTGGTATGCCTATAAGGTTTGCGGCATAAGAGTTTTGGCAGGCCGCCTGCATCAATTTGCCGATGTACAGCTTTTCAAAGAGTAGATAAATCAGCAGCATCAGGGCTGCGCCAACGATGATGATAAGTACAAATTGCCATGGCAACGGCGTGCCGCCGATGTTAAGGATGGCCGCACCGCCTTCCGGCGTTTGCATAAGGGGCGGCATAGAGCGGGGCATAGCACCCCATATAAGCACCGCAAGCTCGCGCAGCACTATGGCTGCGCCCATTGTTGCAATGATGGTGGTGGCAGCATAGCTTGCCTTTCGCAGCGGCCAATATATGGTAAACATAAATATAAGGCCCACTATGATAAAGCTTATCATGGCCACAGGTATCATTGCAAAAAATGGAAGATGGAAATCCAAAATAAGCGCGGCGGAAATATACGCGCCAAACATAAACATCTCGCCCTGGGCGAAATTGAGGATGCCCACAGCCCTAATAAGCAATATCAGGCCCATGGCCAGCATGGCATAAACAACGCCCATAGCAAGGCCATTTATAAATAGCGTGCTAAATAATTGGAGACTCAATTAATCACCTTCTTTAACTTTAATGCGCAGGGGCAGACTTATGCCCGCCCCTGCGAATATTAGGGCCTGTTCCCACTATAAGAAAATGCAGATTTGTGAGGCGATTTTTCGCCAATCAAGGAAGTGATGACGTGGCGTGCCCAAAGGCACGCGAGGAAGAGCTTGTCGTCGCCACCAGAGTGGCGGAAATATCGTCCGCAAATGTGCGTTTTCGTTAGTGGGAACAGGCCCTAGTTGATAAAAAGTTCGATTTAAGGCTCGCGGAATGTGATGCCTTCAATCAGCGTAACTTGTTGGTCCATATTTCTTGTGATATTAAGTGCTGTTGAGAAAACTTGATCCGGGAAGTAGCTGAAATAGCCCATAGCCCCTGGGAAGTTTCTGATGTCGTGCAATGCATTGTTGATGGCGTCACGGTCTGTAGAGCCAGCCGCTTCGGCGGCATGTCTGATAAGCATTATGGCGTCATACCAGATAACGGCCGGAAGGTCTGAAGGTTCGCCAAATCTTGCTACATAGGCATCTTCAAAGGCGCGTCCCGCAGGTGTATGGCCGCCTGGCACCCAGTCAGTAATAGAATACCAGTAATTGGATGATGCACCCGCCGTTGTGATGGCTACATTAGAGCCGAAAGATGTAGAGCCTATAAGAGGCATTTGTTGTGGGTCTACACCAGCAATTACGGCATGTTCCATGATAAGGGCGGACGGCATTTGGTTTGCCATAGCAATGATGGCATCAAAATCTCCCGCTAAAATTTGTGCAAAATATGGAAGATAGTTTGTTTCTTCTTCAGGGAAGCCAAATCTGTTGGCATCTGTAATTGTAACGCCCAAATCTTGAAGGGCTACGATGGTTTGCTCTGCAAGGGATGCAAATGTATGCTGTGTAGAGAACATGATGGCCGGGTTTTGCACACCCATAACATTTACAGCAAATTCTGCAATAGCAAGGCCTTGGAAGGTGTCAATTGGGCGCACTTGCCAAACATATGGGTTGCCTTCGTTGGAAATACCGGAAGAAGAGCCTTGTGCAAAAAATGGTATGCCTGTCTCATATACGCGTGGCATAGCGCCCAACGCAAATTGTGAGTACATAGAGCCTACAATTGCGGACAAATCATCATTAAACAGCAGGGCATTTGTCGCGTCTACAGAGGCTTGCAAGCTGTCAATTTCGTCGCCGATAACAAGAACAACCTGACGGCCCAAAATGCCGCCTGCGGCGTTAATTTCATCTGCGGCCATGTTTGCGCCGTTTTGGGTGTATTGGCCAACCAGCGCATTAGCACCGGAAGCAACGATAATGCCTATATAGAAATTATCATCACCCGAACCACCATTACCCGTACAACCTGCCAATAGTGCCATAACCAAAACAAGCGCACCTAAATTTCTTAATTTCTTCATCTTTTACCACCTTTCTTAAAATCTTAGTTTTTTTGAAATTATATTCAATTTTAATTACCAAAACATTATTGACGTATCACATCCCCTCCCCTAAATTTAGTCTCCCTATTCTTTTTTGAACTTCGGAAACCCCCTTTTCGGGTATGCGGGGGCGCGTTATATGCTGCATAATGGCATTTGATAGTTTGTCCGCGCTGTGTTCTTTTATGGCGGACAGTATGTGAACATGTTCTGTGTAATCCAAAGTTAGATGGCTTATCGTAAGGGGGTGTTTCATATTGTTTAAGAAGGCAAAAAATCCACTTACATTGGCCCTAAGCCCCGCGTACACGGCCCTAAGCTGAACATTTGGATGCACATCCACATATCTTTTATGGAAGCTAAAGTCATGCTCCAGCCAGCCTCTGGAATCTATCTTGTCGCCAGAAGCGCTTTCAAGTATTTTCTTCATTTTTGCAAGGTCGTCTTCCATTCCTGTAATAAGCTCCGGCACTTCTTTGCTGTGCCTGATAACTTCCGGCACAACGGACATTTCCAGGATAAGGCGTAGTTCCATATTTAATTCATATTCTTCGTATGTAACTTGTTTTACAACCATGCTGCGCCGCGGCAAGGCTTCGACATAGCCTTCCACCACCAGGCGATGCAGGGCGGCTTTAATGGGCGTTTGGCTAACATTCATTTCGCTTTCAATGTCTTTAACAATAAGCTTTTGCCCGGGTTCGTATGTGCCGTCCAAAATATTGCTTCTAATTTTATCCGCCACAATATCTATAAGCGAAGTATTTACGATGATATCCGCCAAATTGTCATTTGTCAACGCCATTTACAATCACATCGCTTTCTTAATTAAGGCATCGTCATTTTTCAATCGAATATTTTATATCTAAAAATATATCATATACTCTTTTCCGTGTCAACATCTTTTTTAGTAAAAATTAATAAATTCTGATAGTAAACCAAGAGTTATTTTGTTTGATTTGCTCATTGACCTAATAAGTCTATGGTGATATAATGTATTTAGTTGCTGACTAAATAGGTCAATCTTAAAGGAGCGTGTGTCATGGGAAGAGCAAAAGAACCAAAGCCGGCGGATATTGATAAGTTTTTAAAGTTGGAAGAGGATAAGCGCAACCGCATTATTAATGCCGCTATGAAAGAATTTCGCTATGGCTACAAAAAGGCATCGACGGACATTATCGTGAAAGAAGCCGGCATATCAAAGGGGTTGCTGTTTCATTATTTTGGCACGAAAGAGCAGCTATACGCTTACGTAGCTCTTCATGCGGCAAATTTGGTAGAAAAAAACCATTTTGATATAATGAGCCGAGGTTACAGGGATATTTTAGAGCTTTTTTGGCAGATGGTGCTTTCTCAAAAGGATATGTGCAATCAGTATCCATATCTCAATGATTTCCTAAGCAGCATATACATTCATAGAGAAGACCTGCCTAACGAAGAGATGTCTGCATATGTTACGCAAGAGTATCAAGCCAGCTACGAGAGATTTTTTGGCCAATGTGATACAGAGTCGCTAAGAGATGATATTGACCACAAAAAGGCAATTGACACTATTGCTCTGACATTAAGCAGTATTATCGAGGAAGAGTCTAAATTGGTTTCAGTAGATGGTTGGAAGGATGAAAACCATGAGAGATTTTTGGAAACTCTGCGCGGCTATATAGATTTCTTCAGGGCCGCTTTCTATAAACAGTAATATGGAGGGATGTAATGTCAAAGGTTTTTGAATTTATGAAGCCATATACTTGGATGATGCTGTGCGCGGCCGCGCTGCTTGCGGTTGAGGCGGTGTTTGCGTTGGTATTGCCAAGCTATATGGCGGATATTGTAAATGAAGGTGTTTTGCCCGGCCATTTGCCGGTTATCTGGCGCAATGGCGGCATAATGCTGTTGTTGACGCTGCTTAGCATGGTTGCCGCGCTGGTTGTGGGCTTTTTTACGGCCAAAACAGCGACAGGGGTGGCAAACGACTTACGCGAGGCCGTATACAACAAAGTTTTAAGCTTTTCCAATGCAGAGGTAAATAAATTTAACACATCATCGCTTATCACGCGCACCACAAATGACATAATGCAGGTGCAAAACACGTTGATGATGGCCATTAGGCAATTTATCTACGCGCCGATTATCGCCGTGGGCGGCATTATACGCGCTTTGGAAAGAAGCACGGATATGGCGTGGATACCTGCCATTGCAACCGCGATAATGCTGGTGTTTATGGGTATTTTGTTCTCTGTGGTTATCCCAAAATTTATGAAAATGCAAGGATTGATTGACAGGCTTAACACCGTCACCCGGGAAAATTTGAGCGGCATATTGGTTGTACGGGCCTTTAGCACCCAGCGTTTCGAGAAAAAACGCTTTGGCGTAGCAAATAAGGATTTGGCCACAACCGAGAGGTTTGTTGGCCAGGCTTTTGCCTTTATGATGCCGGTTATCATGCTTATTTTTAACCTTACAACCGCCCTCATCGTTTGGGTGGGCGCACATCAGGCCAGCGCGTTTCGGGCCGATATCGGCGACATTTTCGCATTTCTGCAATATGGTATTTTGATTATTTTTGCGTTTTTGATGA
>Ga0123355_10001591_pt1 | contig 31650 bp, 25 predicted proteins | sample TergutEmb28metaG_3_FD_89872 | JGI IMG/M metagenome (GOLD analysis project Ga0123355, IMG submission 89872) | Embiratermes neotenicus P1 segment gut microbial communities from Petit-Saut dam, French Guiana - Emb289 P1 | ecosystem: Host-associated > Arthropoda: Insects > Digestive system > Gut ...
ACTTGTCGTAGTTGCCGGTGTAGAACCAGAAGCGCTTGTTCCAGATCTCGGCGATCTTGTCGACGGTGACATCGAGGAAGTAGCGGTCGTGCGAGATCAGCAGGAAGGCGTAAGGATAGTTCTCGAGATATCCCTCGAGCCAGTTGCGGGCTTCGAGATCGAGATGGTTGGTGGGCTCGTCGAGGAGTAGAAGGTTCGGCTGCTCAAGAAGGAGTTTGGCGAGTGCGAGGCGCATCTGCCATCCGCCGGAAAATTCGTCGGTCGGACGATGCCAGTCTTCTTTGCCGAAACCGAGGCCCATGAGGACGCGGCCGACTTCGGCTTCGATGGAATATCCGTCGCGGGTGCGGAACTCGTGTTCCACGGCGCTATAGCGATCGGCAACGGCGGCGTACTCGGGGCTGGTATGGTCGAGCTCGGCCATGCTGTGCATGAGCGATTCGAGTTCCTGCTCCATAGCACGGAGATCGTCGAAGACTGACATGCATTCGGCAAACACTGTGCGGCCGGAGAGCGTGAGACCGTCTTGCGGAAGGTATCCGGCGGAAACGCCCTTGGCAATGCTGAGCGAGCCGTAATCGAAGGTGTCCAGGCCCGCGAGGATTTTCATCAGCGTGGACTTGCCCGTGCCGTTGCCGCCAACCAGGCCAATGTGATCGCGGTTGGTGATGAGCCAGTCGACATTTTCGAACAGAAGTTTGTGGCCGAAGCGTTTTCCGGCGCCGGAGAGCTGAATCATGGGCTGGAATTATCGTCTCACAAAACCAGCCGTGAGCTGTGAGCGATGAGCTCGCGGGTCTGGGCACGCAACCTGTGGCCCAGGCACTTCCGGCCGCTTGGGGGACTGTGGCTTTGGCGCAAATGATAGTCTTTCGGTGCCACTCTGGCAGCTGAGCCATGAATGACGAAGACCACCGCGCCCACGGACGCGATGTCGGGAAGCGAATCGCAAGCTTGGTTCGGTCCATCGAGCAAGGACCCGGAAAGCAGATCGCGGGCGAAGAACTCGAGAAGCTCAAGGCTGCGGCGGGCCGTCTCGATCAGATGTTGAAGCTTCGAGCCGACGCTGATCGGCAAGCGCTGAGAGACGCAGCGGGGCGGCTCGATCAACTGCTGGCAGACATCCGCAAGGGAAAAGAGCCTGCTACCCATCTCAAGCGCCGACGGGACGACCGGAGCAGAACTTGGGGGTGAACGACGGGTTGGCCTCGATATGGATTGAAGATGATCCTGGCTGGCCGATAATGGTTTGTTCTCACACTAGTGGCTGAGTCATCTCGAAACTTTAGGGGGCGCGATGAATTCCGGCACCGAAATAAACGAAAACCACTCCGGGCTTCCGCCACTGATCGACCGCGAACTTCTCTTTGGAAACCCTGAAATTTCCGAGGCCCGGCTCTCGCCCGACGGCAGCCACCTCGCGTTCCTCAAACCTTGGAATGACACTCGAAACATATGGGTCAAGAGAATCGACGAGCCCTTCAGCGCTGCCCACCTGCTCACCGCCGAAAGCAGACGCCCGGTACCCGCCTTCCTCTGGAGCCGTGACAGCAAGTACATTCTTTATGTCAAAGATAACAACGGCGACGAAAACTATAACCTCTATGCGGTCGACCCCACCGCCCCTCCTTCTTCCGATTCCGAAGCCCCGCCCTCACGCGATCTCACGGGTCTCCAAGGCGTTCGCGTCATGGCCTACAAAGTCCCTAAGAGCGATCCCGACGTCGTCTATCTCGGCCTGAACGACCGAGACAAAGCCTGGCACGATCTCTACAAGCTCAACATCTCAACCGGCCAGCGCACGCTTATCCGCGAGAACACCGAGCAAATTGCGCAATGGTTTTTCGACGAAGCCGGCGAACTCCGCCTCGCCATGCGTGTTGCCGCGAACGGCGACCAGGAGGTCCTCCGCGTCGACCCCGCCGCCTTCACGAAGGTGTACTCCTCGAATGTCTTCGAATCCTGCCGCCCCCTGCGTTTTCACAGAGATCGCTGCCGCGTCTACATGATGACAAACCACGGCGACGACGTCGATCTCGTGTCGCTGGTCCTGTTCGACCCAGATACACAGGAGATCGAACCCATTGAATCCGATCCCCTCGGCCGCGTCGACTTGGGCGGCGCCCTCTTCTCCGAAGTCACCGACGAACTCGCCGGCACCCTCTACATCGAAGATCGCGTCCGGCCCTACTTCCGCGACAAGTCCTTCGAAGCCGACTACAGCTACCTAAAATGGCAACTGCACAACACCGACCTGCACTTCCCCTCGCGCTCACTCGACGAGCGCATCTGGCTGGTCAGCGCCAGCCACGACACGGAGCCCGGCGAGGTCTACCTTTTTAATCGCGAAACCCGCCAGCTCGATCTTCAGTACACGCTGCGCGACAAACTCCCCCGCGAATCGCTCGTAGCCATGCAGCCCATCCGCTACAAATCGTCGGACGGTCTCGAAATCCCCGCCTACCTCACACTGCCGAAAGGCGTGGCTCGGACAGCGCTCCCGGCGCTCGTGATCCCTCACGGCGGACCTTGGGCCCGCGATCTCTGGGGCTACGATCCGCTCGCGCAGTTCTTCGCCAATCGGGGCTATGCCGTGCTAATGCCCAACTTCCGCGGTTCGACCGGCTATGGCAAGCGCTTCCTCAACGCCGGCAACCAGGAGTGGGGTCGCAAAATGCAGGACGACATCACCTGGGGCGTCAAACATCTTATCTCTGAAGGCATTGCCGACCCGAAGCGCATCGGCATCATGGGTGGATCCTACGGCGGCTACGCAACGCTCGCAGGAATTGCCTTCACCCCAGATCTCTATCATGCCGCTGTCGACAACTGCGGACCATCCAACCTGATCACGCTGCTCGAATCGTTCCCGCCTTATTGGAAGGCATTCCGCAAGATCCTATTCGCACGACTCGCCAATCCCGACACGTCCGAAGGCAAAGCCTGGCTGGAAGAGCGTTCGCCCCTGAACTCGGCCGCCAATATCCGCACGCCCCTCCTTGTCGTGCAGGGTGCGAACGATCCGCGTGTCACCCGCGCCGAAGCCGAACAGATTGTCATTGCCTTGCGCGACCGCGGGTTTCCCGTCGAGTACATGCTCGCTGCCGACGAAGGCCACGGTTACCAGCGCCCTGTAAACGACATGGCGATGTTCATGGCCGCCGAGAGATTTTTCGCTAAACATCTCTGCGGACGCTATCAGGAAGGCGGCACACCCGAAGTCGTCGCGCGCCTGAAAGAGCTCATAGTCGACCCAAAAACCGTTGTGCTCTCTAAGAAGCCCGATGCCGCCGCTGTCCGAAAATTCATAAAATCACGCGGCAAGCTGAGTTGACGGAGATGGTGGCGGTTTTGGGTGGCTACTTCGTTGTCCGCAGACAATAGAGCACACCTCGCTCCGTCTTCCCAGGGGATCACTGGCAGAGTAGGGACTATCTCGAAACAGGATATAAGATCCCAGCTCCAACGCTGGAGAGATTTGGCACGACGCCAGCAATTACGGCCACACCGCTTCGGCGGTAGGACCTTTCGCTGCTAGGGGACGCACCGTGCGGGCGCCGGGATAGGCCCCCCAGAGTTCGCTGTGGAACTGGATGCGCTCCAGGGCGCGGTCGATAACGGCTTCGAGTTCATGGAAGTATTTCACCTCGCGTCCCTTGGCCAGGCGGCGCTTGGCTTCTTCGGCGGGGAACCAGGTGGGCCTGCGGTTCGACTCGTCGGGCCTGCGCATCTGGTGCACTTCCATCAGGAAGGCCTTGACCACAAATTCCTGCACGCCTCCGGGCTGCCAGAAGACGCCCTTCGAATGAATGTAGAGGTGAAAGTGGCGCGGCTCGATGGTGCCGATCGCCCCGGCTTCTTCGGCGGCTTCGCGTTCGGCGGCCTGGCTGTGCGAGAGACGTGGGTTGGTCGATCCCTTGGGGAACGTCCACTTATTACCGCCGTTGGTATTGACCAGCAGGAACTCGATCGACGTGCCGCGGCGCCGGTAACACACGGCTGCGACTTGCAGCGGCAACGACTTCGCGATCCGGGCTGATGCCATGGACTGGCCTCCTGAATATAGGTTATAGGCAAGATATTTCACGAATGTTAATGTGCAACAAAAAATGTGCAGTCGGAAGTTTACAAAAGTGGTTACTCCCGATTTACAGCCCGCGGCCGTAGACCGGAATTGCCGCGCCGGTTACGTCTTTTGCGGCGTCGCTGGTCAGCCAGACGATAAGGCTTGCGATCGACGCGGGCTCGACCCATGCGGACACGTCGCCGACCGGCATGGCGGCGCGGTTAGCGGGAGTGTCCATGGTGCCGGGGAGAATCACGTTGGCGGTGATGCCGGCGTCTTTATTTTCGAGGGCGACGGTGCGGATGAGGGAGACGAGCGCCGCCTTGGATGCGCTGTAGGCGCCGACCGTCGCGCCGGGACTTTCGGCGGCTCGGCTGCCCATGGCGATGATGCGGCCGGAGCCGGGTTGGCGCATGTGGGGGATCACGGCGCGCAACATGTGGAAGGCGGCGTTGACGTTCACGTCGAACATATGCTGGAAGGTGGCGTCGTCCATGTCGGCGATGGTCTGGCCTCCGGCGAATCCGCCGACGAGGTGAGCGAGAACATCGATCCTGCCGAAGCGGGAGATCACGCTCGCAACCGCCGTGTTGGCAGCTTCGAGGCTGTTCAGCGTTGCCGGCAACGCGGTGAAGTGGGGATGGGCGAAACTGTCCTGGCGAATGCCGGGGGAGATGCCGACGACGCTGAAAGCCGCGTCAAGCAGGGCCTTCGTGACTTCGGTTCCCAATCCGCCGGTGGCTCCGGTGACCAGTGCGATCTTTCGAGTCATGGCTCCTTCCGCAAAGTGCCGCAAATTGAACTCATCATAAACCCTTCGAGCGATGCGGTTGGCATGGTGGCGCTTCAGTTCGCCGGCGCTTCCAAGGTTTTCACCAGCCACGGGATGATGACTTCTTTAAAGATTCTGGGATCGGGCCAGACGCCGACCTGGCGGCCGAGATGGCCGCCTTGTGGGTTGATCCAGGCGTCTTTTGGAGTGTCGCCTCTGCTCAGCAAGAGAAAGTTATCGGCGATGGGGACCTGGGTGTCCTTCACGCCTGCGATGACAAGCATGGGAGCCATCGGCTTGCCCAGCAGGCCCTGGTGGACGAGCGACATCTTGGGCAAGAACTCGGCCATCTGGTCGAGCGTGTCAACGCCCTCGAGAATGTTCATGAGCGCCGGAACTTGATCGAAGAGATATTCACGATTGCCGAGCAGGTGATTCATCAGGAAATCTTTTTGGAAGAACAGATCGATCGGGGGCGACTGCGCACTCGCGCCACGCAGGCGGGCGCGTTCGACGATGGCCATTTTCGTGGCCCAGTAAGCACCCCAACTCACTCCGTGGAGAGCGATGCGGTTCTTGTCGATTTCCGGACGGGACTGGGCGTAGTCGATGACCTTCGACAGCATGCGCTCGGAAGTTTCTGACACTTTGATTGGCGCCTGGCCCGTCCCCGGTCCGTCGACGGCGAGGAATCCAATGCCAAAAGGGAGGATGGCGGCAAAGCTCTCGCTCAGGTCTTCTTTGCGGCTGTCGAGGCCGTTGACCGCGATGACGAGCGGCACCGGACCTTTCGCATTTTTCGGCAGGCGCAGGTAGCCGATGATTTGTTTGCCTTCGAAGGGTATGTGCACGACTTCGAGCGGAGGATCGTAGAACTTGGCGTGATCGAGGAAAGCCTCGATCGCCTTCTCGTAGGAGCGCTGTTTGCCGGGGGAAGCGGGGATGGGCCAGCGTCCGAAGGAATACAAGCGCCAGGCCCGGATGTAGTCGGCATTGGCCGTGGTGGGATCGGTCTGCTCGAGCGATTTCGCTTGGTTGAAGTAGCGGTCGGCGACCTGCATGAAGGCGGCAGCCCACTCGTCTTTGTCGGCGGTGTGAATGCTCTCGAAGGCTTCTTTGACATCGGCGGGATCGAGGCCGATGAGCGGGTATTGTCCTACCTCGGCGCGATGGATCGCCTCAGTCTTTACTTCCTCGATGGTGCGTTCGCGGGGTTGCTGAGCGGGGGATGTCATCGGAGTGATGAGTGCTCCAGCCAAGAGGCTTACAAAGAAAAACGGAATTCCCTTCTGCATGATCGGTCCCTATTCTGCGAGCTCGCGATGGGCGAGCTGATGCGATGAGAAAGGCCGGACGGAATCTCGTCCGGCCTGAAGTGTGCCACCCGAAACCCTACTAGAAAACAAACTTCCCGCTCAGTTGAATCGAACGCGGCCCTCCCGACCCGATAGCCGGGTTGGCCGCGGCGATGTCCGGCGTCGCGCAGCCACAGCCAAAGCTCGGGGCAGAGGGATCGTTGAGACCGAACCCGTTCTGTCCTCCGTACGGGTTGGCAAAGTTCGGATGGTTGAAAATGTTGAAGAACTCTGCCCGCAACTGCAGGCGCATGGCTTCTCCAAAGTGGAAGTTTTTCCCCAGCGAGAAATCGAAGTTCCTGAAACCAACGTCGGGAAACAGGTTGCGGCGCATGTTGCCGAACTGACCGAGAGGAGGCGGAATCATGACAGAATTGCCTTCCCAGTAGCAGCCGTACAGAGCCAGCGACGCCTGAGATGGCCCGGCCGTAGCGTTGCCATCCACCGCCTGCGCCGCTGCTGTGCACTGGCTCGGAATCGCTGCACCCTGGTAACGCGTAAACCCTAGACCGCCCCGGGTCGACTTGAAGTCCGAGGGGTTACCCGGTGCGTTGCTACCCGCACGGTAGAAGCTCCAGCGAATCGGCGTATTGGCGGGTGGGCTGACCGGCAATGGGCCGATTCCGGCGGCGTCGGTTCCTTCATCCATCGGACCCCAGAACTGCGGGCTCTGCAGAGTAATAATGGAATTGACCTCCCAGCCTTCGAGAGCCTGGCCATGGCCCTTGCGGCCGGGGATGGCGTAGGTAAGCGATAAGGTTCCGCGATGGCGGATATCGAAGTCGCTGTTGCCGTACTCCGCGGCCACATTGTGCGCGTCTTGCGGCAGGCCCGAGCCGTAGCCGAAATCCCAGTTCGCACTTACATTATCGAGTGCATGCGAATAGGTGTAACCGGCCACCATGCTCAAGCCGTGAAAGTTGCGGGCGTTAAGCGTGAATTGCAGACCGTTATAGTTGGACCGGTAGACGTTCCCCATCTGAAAGATGTTGCTGAGATAGGGGAACTTGCTGAAATAGGGAGCCAGGGTTTGCTCGCCGCCGTTGGCGTTAACGGTGCAGGTGTTGTACACCGGTGCGCTCTGGAGACACAGCGTGAGTTCGCCGCCGGGACCGGTTCCCCAACCGGCTCCAACCGGAGGTTGATTGATGTCGCGAATGCCCACCAGATTCGAACCCTGGTTGCCCACGTAGGCCGCTTCGATTGACAGGTTTTGCGTGATGGAATGCTGCACGTTCAAGGTCCAAGTCCACACATAGGGCGTGGTGAGATTGCGGTCGACCGTCATCACGGGACATGGACTCAGGTAGCAATTGACGGTGCTGCCGCCGAACAGCGGCGTGGTCGGGCTGTCCCAGGGAACGGGATTGAGGAAATTCTTCACGGTGACGTTACCGGTTGTGATTCCGCCCGTCACGGAAACATCGCCGGCGGCATTAATCGGGGCTCCGGTCGGGACGCTCCCCGGGCCGAAGGCGTTGTTGAAGGCGACCCATGATTGCCAGTTCACGGTTTCATAAATCAAGCCGCCGCCGGCGCGCACCACGGTGCGGCCATTGCCGAGAATGTCCCAGGCAAAGCCGGCCCGCGGACCGAAATTGGTGTGATCGGGGCTGTAGAGGCTGCCGACGCCGTTGTGGCCGACCTGGATCAGGCCGAGGTTGGGATCGAAATTCCCCAGAAGATTGTTCTGTTCCTGCGGAACGGAACTGAATTCGTAGCGCAGTCCGAAGTTCAAGGTCAGGTTTCTGGTGGCGCGGAAATCGTCCTGGAAAAATCCGGCGTAGGCCCAGTTGTGCAGATGCAACGTGGGGTTGCCGACTTCGACCGTGGATTTGAACACCAAGCCGGCAAAGAAGTCCTCGAGCGGAGTGGAACCTGCGGGCGCAGGATTTGCGCTCACGACGCCGCCCAGGAAGTTGGGGCTGCCGCGGGCATTGCCATAGGCGGCGTTATTCACTTTGTTGTAGTGCAGTTCGGCTCCGAACTTCATCGAGTGTTTGCCGGCAGTGTAGGAGACGTGATCGACGAATTGCGTGATGGCATCAGGGCCCTGAAACTTCGGCCATTTGAAGCCGCCGAGTCCAGTAAAATAGCCGCCAAAGCCGATGCGCGGCAGGCCTCCGGTGTTCGGACCCGTGACCCCGGTATTCAAGCCGTAGGCAGATGCCGGGGTGTTGAGGTCGCCGGGCAGCGTGGGCTGATAGAGACGGTTGTAGCCCACGCGAACCTCGTTCACCCACCTGGTGCTGGGAGTCCAGATCCAGCTGCCGCCCACAACTTGCGCGCGGGTATGAATATCGGAAAGCCATCTCTGCTGCAACTCGGGAAAGTCTTCGACGGTGCCGGAATTGTTGCCGAAGAAATACATTCCGTCGATGCTGTGACGATCGTTGAGCCGGTGGTCAATCTTCACCACGAAGTTGTTGACGCGCACATTGTTGTTAAACCCGTTGGTGATGCTGATGCTGGGAGTGTTGTTGGTCGGGAAACCGGTTCCATCGCAGGTTCCAGCCGCCGTGCAGCCGGCGATCTTCAAACTCGCAGCGTTGACGCCAAAGCCGCTGTTATTGCCCGCTGACTGGAGGTCGGCGAGGGCGTCGGGAATACTGTTGGCGCAGTCGCCCACAAAACCAAAGGCGCAATTGGCACCGGTTTGCGGCACCGGCAGGTGCACCATCGACGGACTTGTGACTCCGCCGTAGGAGTTGCCCACGTTGTAGCGCTGGCCCTCATAAGCACCGAAGAAGAAAGCCTTGTCCTTGACGAACGCCCCGCCAATGCTGCCGCCGAACTGTTCGAGAGTCCGGGTCAGCTTGGGAGCCGGTACGGCATTGAAGAAATTCCGCGCATCCAGCGCCCCATCACGGCCAAAGACGAATGCCGTGCCATGGATGGAATTGGTGCCGGACTTCAAGCCGACGTTGATGATTGAGCCCGGCTTCCATCCGTATTCGGCAGGCGGGTTCTGCTGGATGTTGAATTCCTGAATCGAATCGATGGGGAGAATGGTTGCGGAATCGCCGGCGATGCCGGCTCCGTTGATGATGGCCTGTCCGGAGTAGGGCTCGCTGTTGAACAGACCTTCGATCAAGTACGCGTTGTCCTCGGCGCGCAGCCCGTTCGAACTGGTGGTCGAGAATCCACCGCCGGGATAACGCATGACGCCCGGGCGCAGCTGGAGAAGGTTCTCGTAGTTGCGGCCGCTAAGGGGGAGACCGTTGATTTCCTCGTTGCTCAGAGTGCCCCCGAGGGTGGCAGACGTGGTGTTGACTAGAGGGACTTCGACGCTGATCGTCAGGACTTCATTGACTTGTCCGGGTTGCAGCGAGAAATCAGCGCGCACATCGCTTGCCACCTCAATCTGAAGGCTCGGACGTTCCACGGTCTTGAAACCCTTGGCTTCCACGCGGATCTTGTAGATGCCGGGCTGCAGGTCAGGGACGGTGTAGTTCCCGGTCTCATCGCTGGTGAGGGTGCGCGAAGTACCGCGCTGGGTATCGGTGATGACAATGTTGGCTCCGGCCACTGCGGCTCCGCTCGGATCGGTCAGAGTTCCGAGAATCCGTCCCGCGGTGGTCTGAGCGAAAGCAGCGGAAACAGAGAATAAGAACAGGGAGAGAGCCAGCAACGTATGCGAGTGGGAAGCTGCAGTCATTCGTCCGTCGCGGGACGCACTGCTGCGGGATGCCATAGAACCCTCCGTTTTGCGGTCCGACAGCCATACCACCATCGAAGAAACGGTGTCAAGAAAAATCCACTGGCTGAAGAACCCGAGTAAGACTAATCCAATCGGGGACACTCGGGAAGCCCAAAAAGGGCAAGTCGGCATTCCCGTCCTTAGAGGTTGCGTGTGTGCTTCGGATGTAGTAAAATTGGTCATACCACCATACCGATGTACCAAAGTGTGTCGCTCGATCAACTAAGTCGTCAAGACCGCGAGGATGTACGGTATAGTAGCCCGACCAGCGCCGGTGCCGCCGGCCTCGCCTTCGATCGCGCGGGGGACAGGTTTGTGTACAAAGTCGTTCGTACTTCCCGACTCTACGAGCAGATCGTTCAGCAAATTGAAGAATCCATCGTCAAAGGCAACCTCAAGCCAGGGGACCAGCTCCCCGCTGAGCGCGAACTGGCGCAGCGCTTCGGCGTGAGCCGCACCGCGGTTCGCGAAGCGGTGAAAGCATTGCGCGAAAAAGGCCTGGTAGAAGCCTATTCGGGGCGCGGCACTTTTATCACCGATGGAACCACAGAGGCCGTGCGGCACTCGCTCGATTTGATGGTGAAGATCGGGCAACCCGAGGGTTCTTCGCATCTCGCCGAGGTTCGGGCCATTCTCGAGCCCGAGATTGCGGCGCTGGCGGCGACACGCATTCAGGAAGCGGAACTGGTGACCATGCGCGAAGCCGTTGCAGTGATGGACAAGGCCGAACAGGATCCCGAGGCCTTCATCGAAGCGGACCTCGACTTTCATCTGGCGCTGGCCGAAGCGGCGGGCAATCCCTTGATTCTCTCGCTGCTGGATTCGATTGTGGGGCTGTTGCGCGAACAGCGGCTGCGCATCTTCCGGGTTCCCGGCGGACCCGGGCGCGGCCAGTTTCACCACAAAAAAATTCTTGATGCCGTCGAACATCACGACGTGGAAAAGGCTCGCGCAGCCATGCGGGCCCACCTCTCGCAGGTGCGCGATGACAGTCAGGCACCGGCGGCGAAGACCACGAAGTAGACTCAAAACGATTCTCATTTCTGGGCGGTGTGGGGAGGCAGTAGGGGATGGCGAAGGTCGGATTCATTGGTTTAGGGGTAATGGGCAGCCAGATGGTTAACCGGTTGCTCAGCAAAGGCCACTCGGTGACCGGCTACAACCGCACCCGCGCGAAGGCCGAATGGCTGGTGGAGAGGGGCATGAAGTGGGGCGATTCTCCGCGCGCGGTCGCCCACGCATGCGACTACACTTTCGCCATGGTCACGAATTCGGCGGCCCTCCGGGCGATCGCCGAAGGCCCCGACGGGCTGTTGGCGGGATTGAGCGCCGGCAAGATTTTCATCGACATGAGCACGGTGAGTCCGGCCGTGAGCCGGGCTCTGGCTGCTCAGGTGCGCGCGCTGGGCGCAGACATGGTAGACTCGCCGGTTTCTGGAAGTGTCATTACCCTGACGGAGGGCAAGCTGTCGGTGATGGTCGGAGGGCGGAAGGAAACGTTTGAGAAGGTCAGGCCGCTGTTGCTCGATATGGCCCCAAGGTTACGCACGTCGGCGACAACGGACTGGCGCTGGCGATGAAGATTGCCGTGAACTTGAGTCTTGCGGTGCAGATGCTGGCTTTCTCCGAGGGCGTGCTGCTGGCGGAAAAGAGCGGCATCTCGCGCGAAACTGCCGTCGATGTCTTGGTGAATAGCGCAGTGGCCTCCCCGATGATCAAGTACCGCGGCCCGTTCGTGCTCGAACAGCCGGAAGCAGCCTGGTTCGACGTCAACATGATGCAGAAGGACATGGTGCTGGCAATGGAACTAGGCCGGCAACTCGACGTGCCGCTGCCGACGACTGCCGTCAGCAACGAATTCTTGACCGCGGCGCGCGGCATGGGCTGGACGAAATATGACTTCGCCTGCATGTTCGACGTGCTGGCGGCCATGTCGGGCGTGAGCACCCCGGTCACTGCGGGGGGCAAAAAGCTGTGACCATGACTGCCACTTCGAAACCGGAAGCCAGCCCTGCGCTGGCGAGCGAGAAAAATCGATGGCTGGGCGCCTATCGGCAGATGGTACGGATTCGTCTTTTCGAGGAGCAGGTCAACGAACTCTACACCCGCGCGCTGATGCCGGGGCTGGCTCATCTCTATAGCGGAGAAGAGGCAGTTGCGGTGGGCATCTGCGAAGCGCTGAACCTCGACGACTACATCACCAGCACCCATCGTGGCCATGGGCACTGTCTGGCGAAGGGAGCTGCTCCGGATCGGATGTTCGCCGAGTTGCTCGGCAAAGAAGCGGGGTACTGCCGCGGCAAAGGTGGATCGATGCACATTGCCGATCCGGCGACCGGAAACCTGGGAGCTAATGCGATTGTCGGCGGAAGCGTGGGAATCGCGACCGGCGCCGCATTTGCCTCGAAGCGGCTGGGCAACGGACGGGTAGCCGTGTGCTTTTTCGGGGAAGGAGCGCTGGGCCAGGGGTCACTCTACGAGGTGATGAACCTGGCACAACTCTGGAAGCTGCCGGTCATCTATGTGTGCGAGAACAATCTCTACAACGAGTACACGCATTACTCGGAGACAACTGCCGGAACGATTCTGGGCCGCGCCGCCGCGTTTGGGCTGGAAGCCGCGACCGTCGACGGCCAGGATGTACGTGCCGTGAATGATGTCGCCACCCGTTTGGTGAAACGCGCACGCGCCGGCGAGGGGCCGGCGTTTCTCGAGGCTGATACCTATCGCTACAGCGGACATCACGTGGGTGATATCAATCGCGAGTACTACCGCTCCCGGCAGGAAGAGCAGCATTGGAAAGCCCAGCGCGATCCAATCAAGCTGCATGGGCAATGGCTGGTGGAACACGGCTATGCGGAACCACCCGATTTGGAGGGGATTTCGGCCGAGGTCCGGGCGGAGGTGGAAGCTGCGGTGAAGTTTGCCATTGCCGCGCCCTATCCGGGCACCGACCAGGTGGAGGAGGACATTTATGCCTGAGCGCGAACTTACGTTTGCTCAGGCGGTGCGGGAAGCGCTGGCGGAGGAGATGCGCCGCGATTCCCGGGTGTGCATTTTCGGCGAAGACGTGGCCGAGGCGGGCACACCGTTCAAGGTTCTCTCCGGCCTGGTCGAGGAATTCGGTCGCGAACGCGTGCTGGACACTCCGATTTCCGAAGCCGGGTTTACTGGAATTGGCGTGGGCGCGGCCATGACCGGGTTGCGCCCCGTGGTCGACATCATGTTCGGCGACTTCCTCACCCTGACCATGGACCAGATGGTCAATCAGGCCGCCAAGGTACATTACATGTCGGGCGGTCATTGGAAGGTTCCGATGGTCGTGCGCACCACGCTCGGTGCGACGCGCCGCTCGGCGGCGCAGCACTCGCAGTCGCTGCACGCCTGGTTCAGTCACGTTCCGGGACTGAAAGTCGTGTTGCCGTCGACCCCTTATGACGCGAAGGGACTGCTCAAAACAGCCATCCGCGATGAGAATCCGGTTGTCTTCTTTGAAGACAAGATGATGTACAAGCTGAAAGGCGCGGTTCCCGAGGAGGATTACACGATTCCTCTCGGCCTGGCCGACGTAAAACGCTCGGGGGACGACATCACTCTGGTAGCCACCAGCAGCATGGTCCAGGTTGCGCTCGCAGCCGCGGTGTTGCTGGAACGGGAAAACATCAGCGCGGAGGTGGTCGACCCGCGAACCACCTGGCCGCTGGACGAGAAGACGATTCTCGACTCGGTGAAGAAAACCTCGCGCGTGATTGTGATGGACGAAGGCTATGGCCGGTACGGCGTGGCGGCGGAACTGGCAGCGGTCATTGCCGAGGGCGCCTTCTACGATCTGGACGCTCCGGTGAAGCGGATGGGAGCCATGCACGTCCCCATCCCGTTTTCCCCGCCGCTCGAAGATGTGACGGTGCCGACCGAAGCATCCGTGTTCGAAGCCGCCAGGAAGATGTGCGGCAAATAAGCTTGGAGCGCTCACAGCGAAGGAGGTTCCTATGGCACTCAAAACTCATGGCACCATGGCGGTCGATTGGGAAAATCGCATCGACTTCGAGCGCCTCCGCCGCGAACGCCTCCAGAAGGCGAAAGATCTGCTCGCGAAGTCGTCGCTGGGATCGCTGCTCTGCTTCGACATGAACAATGTGCGTTATCTGACCGCGACGCATATCGGAACCTGGGCACAGGACAAAGCCAACCGCTTCACCCTGCTTCCGCAGAATGACGAACCGATTTTGTGGGACTTCGGCTCGGCCGCCAGGCATCACCAACTGAATTGCCCGTGGCTCGGCGAGCGTTCGCGTCCCGGGATTTCGATGCTGCGGGGCGCGATGACGCCGGAGATGGGCCGCGCGGAGGACGTCGCCAAGAAGATTCGTATCGAACTGGAAAAGCGTGGGCTCGACAAAGAGCCGGTCGGAATCGACATCGTCGAACTGCCGGTTCTGTTCGCACTGCAAAAACAGGGACTCGAAGTCGTCGACGGACAGGCACTCATGTCAGAGTGCCGGGTCATCAAGACGCAGGATGAAATCGCGCTGCTCAACACCTCCGCGATGATGGTCGACGCCGCCTACGATGAACTGTATCGAGCCATGAAGCCGGGCCTGCGGGAGAACCAGGCAGTCGGCTTGGTGAGCAAAGTTCTCTACGATCTCGGCTCGGAATATGTGGAGGCGGTGAACGCCATTTCGGGGGAGCGCTGCAATCCGCACCCGCACGTATTCTCTGACCGTGTGCTGCGCCCGGGCGATCCCGTGTACTACGACATCCTTCACTCCTACATGGGGTACCGCACGTGCTACTACCGCTGTTTCACGGTAGGTTACGCCTCGCACGCGATGGTCGACGCCTACAAGCGCTGCCGCGAATATCTCGATGCCGCCATCGAACTGGTTCGGCCTGGACGAACGACGGCCGAGATAGCAGCCGTCTGGCCGAAAGCGCAAAATTTCGGATTCGCCAACGAAGAGGCCGCCTTTGCATTGCAGTACGGACACGGCGTTGGCCTTGCCATCTGGGAGAAACCGGTGATCAGCCGGCTGGTTTCGTTCGATCATCCGATGGAAATCAAGCCGGGGATGGTGTTCGCGCTGGAAACATTCTGGCCCTCGACCGATGGCTGGAGCGCAGCCCGCATTGAGGAAGAAATCGTGGTTACTCCGACGGGGCACGAGGTCATCACACGCTTCCCGGCCGAGGAGCTTCTGGTTGCGGGAGCCCACTACTTCACGGTGAACGGTCCGCTGCCGACGACGCGGGAGAGCGAGAATCCGCCTAGCGAGCGCGTTCTCGAAATGATCGAAACCAGCGCCAAGCGAGAAAAAGTTGGCGTTTAGGGCGGAAGGCCTGGTTCGCGCGGAAACGGCCAGCCCTCCCCAATCGAACGAACTATGGCCTTCAGCGTAGTCATGCCCGCTCTCGAGATGGCGCAGGAAACCGGCAAGCTCCTTGCCTGGCGGAAAAAGGAAGGCGAGCGTGTTTCGAAGGGAGAGCCTCTCCTCGAGATAGAAACCGACAAAGCTGTGGTCGAAGTCGAAGCGCCCGCTGACGGCGTGCTGGCCGGGATCAAGGCACAGGAAGGGGCCGACATTCCGGTCGGGCAAACCATCGCATGGATCGTCGCTCCGGGAGAAGCACCTCCGCCCGAGAGTGCGGCCAGTGCTCCCGGGGCGCGAACCGGAGTCCAGACGAAACCTGAGCCGACTGGGCCCAGTCACGCGCCAGCCGCCGCCTCCCCACCCTCTGCACCCAGCCTCAAGATTTCGCCGAAAGCTCGCCGCCTGGCGAAAGAGCTGGGGGTCGACATCTCGTTGGTGGGGGGCTCAGGCGAGGCGGGGGAGATTCTTGCTTCGGATGTACAAGCCGCGGCCAGCACGGCCGCAGCTTCTCCCACCCCAGCTCCTCGTAAGAAATCGGGCAGCCTCGCGGTTCCCACTTCCCTGGGCCGCATCATGGCAGAGCGCACGACACAGAGTTGGACAACGGTCCCGCATTTCTTTGTACGCCGCGACATCGACGCTTCAGTATTGGTCCAGTACCGGGAGCAGATCGTTCGAGAGATCGAGAGCGGGCACGAAGTTCGCGTCACGCATACCGATCTTCTCACGGCTCTCGTGGCCCGGGTGCTGTTGAAACATCCCCGGCTGAATGCGAGTTGGACGGCCGAGGGCATCCAGTTGCATGAGCAGGTAAACATCGGGGTGGCGATTGCCGTGAGCGACGGAGTTGTGGCTGTCGTGATTCGTGATGCGCAGGCTGCCGGCCTCCACCAGATTGCCCTTCAGCGGCGCGAAGCCGCCGAGCGGGCGCGCGCCGGGAAACTGCGGCCGGCCGACATCTCCGATGCGACCTTCACGATCAGCAATCTGGGGATGTACCAGGTTGATGAGTTCAGCGCGATCATCACCCCGCCGCAGGCTGCGATTCTCGCAGTGGGAGGCATTGCCGAACGGGTGGTAGCGGTTGCGGGCCAACCGGCAGTCCGGCGCATGATGACGCTGACAATTTCCTGTGACCACCGGGTCATCGATGGAGCACGCGCTGCGATGTTTCTGAGCGATCTGGCGCATGCGATACGGGAGCCTGAGAAGCTTCTCGAGGAGTAGCAAATCGCCGTCGCGGTGCTCCGACCTGCTGGCCCGATCCCACCCATTCCACCGGCCTTGGCGACTGGGGAGGGGCCCATACACCATGCCCCCTACTGCTGAATGATCTGGCCGGGTTGCGGATGTACGCGTTCATTTGTGACCTGGCTTCGATCCCAGCCTCCGCCGAGTGCTTTAACCAGGTAGACGGAGCTGACCATCTGCTGGCCCGCGAGCTGGGTTGCCAGCCGTTCGCTGCTGAGAAGCGTGGTCTGCGCGGTGATGACATCGAGATAACTGGTCACTCCACCGATATAGCGGTTGTTAGCGAGGTCGAGCGCCCGGCGGGCAGCCTCGACCGCAGCCGTCTGCGTCGAGAGCGCCTGGGACAAGGTACTCAAGTTGCTGATGCCGTCTTCGACTTCCTGAAACGCAGTGAGTACCGACTGACGGTAGTTCGCCACTGATTGGTCATAAGCCGCACGCGCGGCCTCGAGGTTGGCGCGGTTTCGTCCACCCTGGAAAATGGGCTGCAAGGCATCGGCACCGAGCGACCAGAAGAGGCTGGGAGCATTGAGCAAAGAGGTGACGGCCGTGCTCTCATACCCGCCAGCACCGCTTAGGGTGATGTGCGGATAAAACGCAACCCGGGCAAGGCCGACCTGGGCGTTTTGGTAGGCCATCTGGCGTTCGTTCGACGCGATGTCAGGACGCCGTTCCAAAACCGCCGAGGGCACTCCCAGTGGCACCGGAGGCGGAGTGGCCTTCAGCGGCTCCACCGGAATGCTGAAACTCGGCGCCGGCTGGCCGACCAGCACCGCGATGGCATGCTCATATTGGGCGCGCGATTGCTGCACCAGAGAGGCCTGAGAAATGGTCGATTCGAGCACCGCGGCTTGCTGCGCAACCTCCAACCCGCTGGCGATGCCGCCCTGGTGCCGCGCATTCAGCAGATCCAGATCCTTGCGTTCGGAGTCCACCGATTCCTGCACGACTTTGTATTCCGCATCCAGCTCTCGCAGACTGAAATAGTCTGCAGCGAGTTCCGCCGTGAGGACCAGCTGCACGTTCCCCAGGTCGGCGGCGGTGGACTGGAGAGAGGCATTGGCCGCCTCAACGTTTTTCCGCACCCGGCCAAACAGGTCGACCTCATAGCTCAGTGAAAACGGAATGCCGTAAGCGTTCTCGGTATAGGGCCTAACGGGCTGCACCACTCCATTCACCACACTCGGCGTGAAGCCATTCAACGGCCGGTTCCCCGATCCCCGCTCACGATAGGCGCTGGGATCGGCAGAGAGCTGCGGGAAATAGTCCGCGGTAGCGACTCGGGCCAAAGAGCGCGCCTGGCTCAGGTGATCGCGGGCGCCGATCAGCGACTGGTTTGCCTCGAGCAGTTGCTGTTCGTAGCCATCGAGCGCAGGATCATGAAAGACCTGCCACCACGCTCCTTTGGGGATTTCGTCTTTGGGAGCGGCCTGCTCCCAGGGTGGTTGGGTCTTCCAGGCATCGGGTGCCGGCGCCGGGGAGGCGGGCCGCGCATAGCGTGGACCCACTGTGCATCCGGCTGCGAAAAAAAGACAGAGGAGGAAGAGAATGGAAACTCGCTTCATTGCCCAGCCCCCTGCGGGGGCGGTGGCCCTTGACCCGGTGAGGGCGCGGCCGCCAGGTTCACCAGTTGCCCTTCTTCGAGCGAATCCGGCGGATTGATGATGATCTGATCGGAGGTTGAAACGCCGCCCAGGATCTCCAACGTTGTGCCATAGTCTCTGCCGATGTTGATCGGTCGCAGCTGCACTTTATTATCCGGACCAACCACGGCCGCGCGCGGCCCTTCCGCCCGGAACAGCATGGCGTTTACCGGAATCGTGACTTTGTTCATCTTCACGCCGATGGCAAAGTGCACCTCACCGAAAGAACCCGGCAGCAAGCGGCCATCCTTGTTGGGCACATCGACTTCGGTCAGGAGCGTTCGCGTGCTGGTGTCAATGGCCTGGGCGGTTCGCGCCACGCTCGCCGAAAATCTTTGTCCCGGGAATTCCTGAAGGGTCACGTAGGTCGCTGCCCCCACCCTGATGTACGGTGCATACGCTTGCGGAACGTTGGTGTAGACGCGCAGTGGAGAGACTCGGGCGATGTTAAACAGTTGACGGCCCGCTATGCCGGCGCCGGCATTGATTAAGGCTCCCGGATCGACATTGCGCGTGGTGATGACTCCCGAGAACGGCGCATAGACTTTCTTAAAACCTTCGAGTTGCTGCAGACGCCGTACGTTGGCGTCGGCGGCGGCCAGGTTCGCCAGCGACTGCTTGTATCCGCTGGCCTGCTGATCGGCTTCCTGCGCCGAGACGGAATCGGTCTTGCGAAGGTTCTCCCAGCGAGCCGCGGTGATTTTCGCCAGCTCCACCTGCGCCACGATTTGCTGCCGGTTAGCGCGCGCCTGGTTGAGTTCCTGATCGACTTCGGGGGTATCGATGGTGGCCAGCAGTTCCCCTTCTTTCACGCGGCTGCCAATGTCTGTATACCATTTCAGCAGATAGCCGTTGGTGCGAGCGTAAATCGGGGACTCTTCGTACGCCAGCAGAGATCCGGGAAGCACCAACTTCTCATCGGGGTCGGTGGCGATGGGATGAACGACCGCGACCGTGGGAATGGTTTCGCGCTCCGTTACTGTGGCCAGAGCGCGCTCACGGCTCGCCTTGGCCATCAGGGTCAGCGCTCCGGCGGCCAGCAACGCCAGCAGTGCGACTCCGACCATCATCAAAGCCTTGCGCGGAGGCGCCGGCGCAATCTCCGGGGGACGCTGGATGGTCGGCGGCTGATGCTTGGAGTGCTGCTGCATCTCAGCGATTTCTTCGTCGCGCTGCGCCTGCACGCTCAGGTGACGTTCACCGTTCTGCTCAGCCAGGACCTGTTTCTCTTCATTGTCTAGCGTCATGCTCCGCTCCGATCTGTGACGTCTTACGCCCCTTGCTCGAGGGCGCGCTTGCGTTCGCGACGCCCGTGGAAAATCGCAAACACGCTGGGCACGAAGAACAGTGTCGCGACCGTGGCGAACAGCAGGCCTCCGATCACGGCACGGCCCAGCGGGGCATTCTGCTCGCCGCCCTCGCCGAATCCCAAAGCCATCGGCACCATGCCGATGATCATGGCCAAAGCCGTCATCAACACCGGCCGAACGCGGGTATAGCCGGCAGCGACCGCAGCCCGGACGGCGGGCAGGCCCTCATCCATCTGCTCGCGGGCGAAACTGACCATCAGAATCGAGTTTGCCGTGGCCACGCCCATGCACATGACCGCTCCCGTCAGAGAGGGCACATTCAACGTGGTATGGGTCAGCAGCAGGAACCAGCAAATTCCAGCCAAAGCTCCGGGCAACGCCGCGATGATAATGAAGGGATCAAGCCACGATTGAAAATTGATGACAATCAGCAGATAGACCAGCAGAATCGCGCCCGCCAGCCCCAGACCCAGACCCTCAAAGGAAGAGCGCATCGTCGCCACCTGGCCGCGCACCACGATATGGGTACCGCGTGGCAACCCTCCCTCAAAGGTCTTCAGCACTTTGTTGGTGTCGGCGGCCACGGCCCCCAAATCGCGGTCCTGCGTGCTGGCATACACGTCAATGACCGGCTGCACATTGTAGTGGTTGACGGTCGCAGCCCTGGCCGTTGGTGATATCTGCACAAGGTTTCCCATCAGCTGTGGACCCTGCTGAGAGATCACCGGGATGTCCAGCACATCCTGGAGATTCGTCATCCGGTATTGCGGCGACTGTACGGCCATCTGGTAAGTTACGGCGTTGTCCGGATTGAGCCAGAAGTTCGGTGCTGTCTGAAAGCTGCCGCTCAACGAAACCAGGGCACTCTGGGCCACATCGCGTGCGGTCAGGCCCACCTGGCTAACTCGCGTGCGCTCGATTTCCATGTGCAAAGTCGGTAAGGAGAGCAGTTGCTGCACATGGACATCGGCTGTGCCCGGAATGTGACGCATCCGGTTCGCGATCCGCTGCGCAATAGCGTAGTTACTGTCGAGGTCGTTGCCCACGATCTGCACGTCGATGGGAGCCGGCAGGCCAAAGTTCAGGATCTGGGTCACGATGTCGGCGGGCTGAAAGAAAAACTCCACCCCCGGGAATCGCTGCGGCAGATATTCGCGCAGGTGCCGCATGAGGTCCGCGATGGGAGGATGATGCTCTGGATTGAGCGCGATCAGGGTCTCCACATCACTGCTGCCGATCGTTCCATTCGAACTATAGGACTGATTAATGCCCGAGTTCGGCAATCCGATATTGTCGAGTATCGTCTCCAATTGTCCGGGAGGGATCTGCGCGCGCAGGGCGGCTTCGATCTGGTCGGACAGACGCGCCGTCTCCTCCACGCGCAAACCGGGACGGGCACGAACGTGCAAGCGCAACAACCCGGCATCGACTTGCGGAAAAAAGTCCTGCCCCAACGCCAGAAAAAGCCCCAGCGAAAGCACGCAGAAGAGCAGGAAGCAAGCGACAAACACTCCCTTATGTTCCAGGGTTGTCTCCAGCAGGGCTTCATACCCCCGGCGGAAGTCTTCGAACTTGCGCTCAAACCCCCGCTGGAACCGGCCGAGAACAGATGTAGGAGCCTCAGCCCGATGTTCATGTCCGCGCATGATGTACATGACCAGCGTCGGAATCAGGGTTCGCGACAACAGATAGCTGGCGAGCATGGCGAAGCTCACGGCCATGGCCAAAGGGACAAACAGAAATTTCGCGACCCCGGTCAGAAAGAACATGGGCACAAACACGATGCAGATGCTCAGGGTGGAAACGAAGGCCGGCACGGCTATTTGCTGCGCGCCATCGAGAATCGCCTGTCGCATCTCTTTGCCCATCGCCAGATTTCGCTCGATGTTCTCGATTTCCACGGTGGCATCATCGACCAGAATGCCGACTGCCAGTGCCAGACCTCCCAAGGTCATGATGTTGATGGTTTGGCCCAACGCCCCCAGCAGGATGATGGAAACAAATATGGACAGGGGGATCGAGATGGAAATAACAATGGTGGGGCGCCAGTCGCCAAGAAAGAGCAGGATCATGCAGGCCGTCAGCGCGGCGGCAATCAGCGCCTCGCGTATGACTCCTTCGATCGACGCCCGCACGAACAGCGATTGGTCGAACAACGCTGTAATCTTCAGTTCCGGAGGCAACGACTGCGAAGCCTGCTGCACAATGTTCTTGATTCCAGCAACGATCTGCAGCGTGGAGGCCGAACCGTTTTTGTAGATCGACATCAAAGCGCCGCGGTTCCCGTCCTGGCGCACGATATTGGTCTGCGGCGCGAACCCGTCGCGGATATGAGCCACGTCGCGCATATAGAGCGTGGATCCGTTGGTCGTCTTCACCGGCAGTTGATTCAGCTCGGGAATGGTCTCCGGCGTCCCGTTCATCTCCACGTTGTATTCGAGCGGCCCCATCTTGATCGTGCCGGTCGGCAAGATGATGTTCTGCGCGTTGACCGCGTTCACAATGTCGTTGGGAGAAAGTCCGTAAGCCTGCAGCTTCGGCAAATCCAGATCGACCTGGATCTGCCGGATCTTTCCGCCATAGGGGTATGGCGTTGCCGCTCCTGGAACGGTGGCCAGAAAATTTCGCAAGAAGTTCTGACCTAGATCGAACAGCTGCTGCTCTGGCAGAGTCTTGCTGCTCAATCCAAGTTGAATAATGGGCGTGGTCGACGCGCTATAGGAAATGATCAGAGGAGGGGTCGTGCCTGGCGGCAAAGAACGCACCGTGGTCTGACAGATGGCCGTGATTTGCGCAATCGCGCCCTGGACGTTCGTTCCCGGGCGGAAGAAAACTTTGATGACTCCCAATCCATACACCGATTGCGATTCCATGTGCTCGATGTCGTTGACGGTGGTAGTAATGCTGCGCTCCGAGTTGGCGACGATGCGGTTCGCCATGTCCTCGGGAGACATCCCCGTATAGAACCACACCACTGACACGACAGGAATGTTGATGTCAGGAAAGATGTCAGTGGGCGTGCGCAGGATCGTGATGGGCGTGAGAATGATGATCACCAGCGCCATCACGACAAACGTATAAGGACGTCTGAGGGCTAAAGCGACAATCCACATGGGCTACGACCGCTCCTGCGTGAAATGAAAAGTACTCGATGTGCTGCCCCAAGCACGGCTCCTGCTGGTGCCGGTTTAGATTCGATACTGGGCGTATCGCATTCTAAATTCCTGAACCATGATTATATGGTACCGTAACGCCATGAGTAAAAGGCTGGCCGCCGGACAGCCCGAAAATAACAACGGAAAGCGTCTTCCCGGACGTCCCCGCAGCGAACACGCCCGACTCGCCATCTTGCGCAGCACGCTGAAGATTCTGGCCGAGAACGGATTCTCCAATTTCACCATCGAAGATGTGGCTCAGCGCGCCTCGGTCGGAAAAGCTACCGTATATCGATGGTGGCCGAATAAAGGCGCATTGATTGCCGATGCTTTTGCCAGTGACACCAGGCCCAAACTTCGTTTTCCCGATACGGGATGCGTCGACACCGACATGAGCCGCCAGATGCGGCAGCTGATCAAGGTCTTCCGCAGCCCGCGCGGGCGAATCGTCTCCGCGATTCTGGCAGCCGGGCAAAACGATAAGGATCTGATCGCCGCGTTCCGTGAGCGATTCCTGTGGCCGCGTCGGCGCGAGGCTTATGCGACGCTGCGCCGTGGTATCCAGCGCGGTGAACTGCGCCGAGATATCGACCCTGATCTTGTTCTGGATTCCCTCTACGGGCCCATCTACATGCGTTTCCTCATCCAGCACGATCGCCTGTCTCCCGGCTTTGTCGACCGACTGTGCGCGCTGGTTCTGGGGGGAGCTCGCCCTCGCCGAAAAAACTCTTCACGGCCCTAGCCGCCGGCTTTCCCTTCCGCAAGACTCTCTTCCCTTCCGTTCACTTAGCAGTCCTCGTCAGGAACCATCCGCTGCCGGCGACGGTCGATACCCGGATGAACCGGCGCCGAGGCAGGTGCCGGTCAAAAAAACGTTCTAGCGGCGGCGGGCCAGGCGCGGCTTAGAGCGCGGCAGCTCCGGCTCCTCCTCCGAGTTGGGCAGGTCAATGAGACAGCGATCCATCTTCAGCTGTTCCTGGCCGACAATTCCACAAAGGCAGTCGAAGACTTTACTGTGTCCGCGCAGCGGAAAAAGCAGAAATCGGTTCGGTGGCATCTGCCGGTGGAAGCTGATCGAGTTGGCGAAGAACGCGCGGGTGAATTGATGCCCTGTCTAGCCGTCGCCGCGTATCGCGCTCAGCGGGTCGATGCGAGAGGCTCGCAGCGCGGGGAGATAAGCGGAGAGCAAAGCCACAGCAACCAAACCGACGACCATCGCGGCATAGGTGGCAGCATCCCATGGGGACGTTCCGAACAAAAGGGATGCGATCAGCCGCGCCGATGCAATCGAAGCGATGCTTCCCACGACGATGCCGGCAACCGCCAGGCGCAAGGTTCCGAATAGCACCCCACGCCGCACCCGTTTGGTGCTGGCTCCTAATGCCATGCGGACCCCGATCTCTTGCCTCTGCCGCGTGACCGAGTAAGAAATGACGCCGTAGATGCCGAGTGACGCCAGCAACAAGCCCAGACCCGCGAATGCCGCAACCAGCAACATGAAGAACCGGCGAGGCGAACCGGCGCGGTCCACTAGCATCCGGATGGGACGAAACTCCGCCAGAGGCTGCCTTGGGTTTAACTCACGCAGAGTGCGCAGCACACTGGCAGCAAGGGCGGCGGGAGGGACGTGCGAGCGCACGACCAACTGCACCCCCGACGGGCCTTGCTGCATCGCTGGATAGTAGATCTCGGAACCGGTCGCGCCCTCCACGCTCTCTTCATGAACATCATCTACCACACCCACAACCCGATCCTCTTCCTGGTCGCGCATCAGGATCTTCCCTACGGCGTCCTCGCCCGGCCAATAGACGCGCGCGGCGGACGCATTGATCAGAACGACTCTTTCGCTATGCGGACCGTCGGCCCATGTGAAGTCACGGCCCCGTAAATGGATTCCCATCGCACGGATGAATCCCGGCGTGATCACATACACCAGCGGATCGGGGAGCTCGCCCGGCTCGAAAGTCTTTCCCTTGGGCACGGGTGTATCCCACTCACGATTCGGTCCGAGGGGAAGATAGTCTGCCATCCCGGCCGCCTCCACGCCCGGCAATGCGCTCACCCGGGCGATGATTTCCTGAAAGATCGCGCCGCGTTTCAACTGCCTCGCTTCCTCAGACTGGGCGCTGTCGTCGTAATCGACTTTGATGGAAGCCGCACCATCGGGTTGGAAACCAAGATCAACATCGAGCACTTTGAGAAAGCTTCGCAGCAGCAGTCCCGCACTGACGAGCAAAACGCAGGCTAGGGCAACCTCGGAGACGACTAAACCGGCGCGCACTCGCTCGTGCTTGCGGCCGAGCCCGGCGCCCGGGCCGGAATCTTTGAGCACTTCCTGCAGATTGCCGCTGGCGATCCTGAGTCCAGGGAATAAACCGAAAGTCACGGCAGTGAAGACGGCAACGAGAACCGTCCATCCCAGAACCTGCCCGTCGATATGCAGGGTGCTGAGAAGCGGCAAAGCCAGGGACCCTTGTTGCGAGAGCCACGCGATCACCAAAACCGCCAGTCCCAGTCCGAACAGCGCTCCGGCGGCGGACAGAACAAGGCTTTCGAGGAGCAACTGGCGCACAATTCGGCCGCGGCTCGCACCGAGGGCGCCGCGGACTGCAAACTCTTTAGCGCGCGCCGCGGCGCGGCTTAACAGCAAGTTCGAGAGGTTCACGCAGGCGATCAACAGAACCGCACCCACCGCGCACCACAGCGCAATCAGCGAACGGCGGAGCTTGCCGGTAACGTAGTCCTTCAACAGGATCGGGATCAGCTGTCCTTGATAGCGGCCCTTCGACTCGGGATACCGGGTGTTGAAGTAGATATTGGGGGCAACCCGCTCGTTGTCGGCGAGAGCCTGAGCAACCGTCACGCCCGGCTTGAGCCTTCCAATCAGCGTGAGGATGTTTCCCCAATTCCGCTCTAGGTTGAGATCAAGGGTAGTAAACAGATCGACCCTCTCGCCCGGCGAGAAAACGGCTCCGAAGTCGAAGCTATCGGGCAATATCCCCACGACTGTAACTGGCGTTCCGTTTAATTCGATGGCCTTTCCGATGATGGCGGGATCCGCGTTGAACTGACGGCGCCAGTAGGGATGGGTCAGAATGGTCACCGGGTGTGGGCCTCCGCGCACTTCATCGGCGCTGAAAAGCCGCCCCATGGCGGGCTGCACTCCGAGCACCTGGAAGAAATTTCCGACGACTTCGACCGAGGTCGCCGTCAGGGGCTCGCCCCGGCCGGTCAGTTGCACATTGTCGGGCGTGGTGAACGCTTCATATCCGGTGACATCCTGATAGGCGCGGCTTTGGGCGCGTAATTCTTCAAAGGCATCCGCCGAATAAGTCGCGCACGACCAGCCACAGCCCTGCGTTGGCGGGGCAATCCAGACGAGCTCGTGTGAGTCAGGAAAAGGCAGCGGCCGCAGCAAAAGTGTGTTCACCACGCTGAACACGGCGACGTTGGCCCCGATCGCCAACGCCAGAATAAGGATGGAAATGGCCGCAAGCCCCGGCTCCCGGCAGAGCTTTCGAAACGTGTAGTGCACATCGCGGACGGAATCGTTCCAATGATCGGCAAGACGCTTGCGACGTTCCATCTGCTCTCCAATGTTTTCGCCGACATGCTCGAGGGCGAGCATGTCTCCGAACTGGCGCTCGGCTTCGTGACGGGCTGCCTCCGGGCTCCAGCCCTCCGCTATCAGGTCATCCGTCTTGGCGTCGAGGTGAAAGCGAAGCTCGTCTTTCGCGTCGGCTCCGGGGTCCGGACCGAAGAAGCGGGCGTAGCGGCGCCAGGATGGGATTGGTTTCATGCCGACTCCTCGGGCAAAGGCGGCGTTGTGGCCTCGAGAACTTTGGCCACAGCCTCGGCGTAGGCCTGCCAGGTTTTCGTATCCTGGCGCAGTTGCCGCCGGCCCTCATTCGTGAGGCGGTAAAACTTGGCCTTGCGATTGTTCTCCGAAAGTCCCCATTCCGCCACCAGCAGGCCTTTGCTCTCGAGCCGCCACAGAGCGGGATAGAGTGTGCCTTCCTCCAGTAGCAACGCGTCATCGCTTTGGCGGCGAATCAGATTGGTGATGGCGTACCCATGCCGAGGTCCCCAAACCAGAGCCTTGAGGATCAGGACGTCCAATGTACCCCGGAAGAATTCCAGCTTGGCGCGATCCATACGTTCCCCTGTTGTTTCAAGGGAAGCCTCTCATATTTCCCCCTTGGATCGCAAGGGGGCTGACATGGCTCCACCCACTCGACGAGATTTTCTACAAGCATGGCGGCTGAAGTTCCGGCGTCGGGCGAACAAGGCCCCGGAAGAGGCAAATTCTAGTCCTCCTCTCCGCCGTAAGAACCTCCACACGTGACGACGACAGTTTGTCAATGAGGGAAATTTTACGAAATTCGATGGCAAGTATGGGTGGGGAGCAGGCGCCAAAAACACAAGGGGCGATGTTGCGGCACCAATCAAGCTCGAGCGGCGGTAGTGCAAAGTGGCTGTTGGCGAGATCGACTAAACTCTCACCGAGTAGTGGGAGAGACGATAAAAGCTTCTCGCGCGACTCAAGGCGGCCCCTGAGCAATCGGCGTTAGCTGCTGCCACTCATAACTGTCAGTTCTGACAGACTGGTAGATTTGACAGGTGTCTTAGAAAACCGCTATTCTTGTGGCGCCTCTTCGGCTTGCGGGACCGAATACCGGAAATTTAGTCATAGGGTAGGAGGGAACAATGATCAAGCGCATCTTCTTGTTGATGCTGCTTACCTTAGCGCTGCCGATCGCAACGTTCGCCAGCTCCGTTGATTTCACGAACTCTGGAGGCACGCTCACGGGGAGCACCTCACTGAGCCTCAGCGGGTCTGTATTGATTCACGTAGGTACAATAGTCGGTAGTGATCTTGGTAGTCTCACATTCTCTACGGGCGCACTAACCAGCGGAACCCTGCAAATGGGTGGGACCTTGGGTGCCGGTGGATCGTTTGTTATTACCGGCAATGGCGCTGACGGTGTCCACAACGGCGTAATCTTCAGCGGCTCTTTCTCGGCACCTTCAACTTGGACCTTGGTAACCTTGGGCGACGGCACACACAACTACACGCTGAGCGGCACAATGACGGGCACTTGGTTCACTGGGCAAAAAGTAAGCGGGGCGACGGTTGAATTAACCACCAACACGGGTACTGGGTTCTTTACAAGCGGATCGACCTCGATTTCTAGTGGCGATACGAGCATCTCAGGGATTGGTGTGAGATCGTCAACTCCAGAACCGAGCTCGCTGGTCTTTTTCGGCACCGGGCTCGTTGGTATGGCCTCAGTCTGGTGGCGCAAGAAAAGATCTTAGGTACTCTTCTTCTTGAATCGCTAAGCCCCGGCCCGTCGGCGGGGCTTTTGTACGTTCCTGAACGGATCCACCCGGAAATCTGGCAGCCGGATACGCTCCAAATTGTGCAATGCGCTGCCGCCGTCGAACAAAGGAATGGATAAGTTCGATCCAATGCGTGAAAACGATAAATCAAGATTCCGGATTAGCTTGTCATTCCCTTCCGCGGGCTCCTTGGTGGCATACTTGATGATCATAAAAACCAGAGAACACTGCCTCCTAGCGAGAGCTTCGAATAGCAATGTAAACGCTGTTCCGACCTTGGTCGGCTCCATCTAAGGCCTCCACTCGCACATTTAGCACGAAACTCGTAGCTCCGATGTGGACTTCGCAGGCGATGGTGGTCATCTTCCACCGCCGCCGAGAATCTTGAGGGTAAGGCGCTCCTTGCCTACGTGAAGAGCGTACGACGTCGTTACTGCGAACTCGGCACGTCGGGCTTCTCAAGCTCGGCATCGAGATGAACACTGCTACCGGAGGTGAGTTTCAGCTTCCGCTGCCAGTCTTTGAAACCTGCTTTTCTCACAACAACGGTGTGCTCGCCTTCCGCAATCTGTCAGATGTGCGATCAACCGTGGCGAAGCGGCAGCTTGCCGCAACAGATTTACCGTTTCTTCAGGGACCCGCGTGTAAGTAGAATTTGAGGAATGGATCGTTCTCCCGAAGTAGCGTCCGCCACTATCTCACTATCATACGGCGATCCGAGCGCTGGACACAACGCGTAGCCTATTGACTGACGAAACAGGCGATTGCGCTCGTCGATGGATTTGAGGAGTTAACCGGGATGTTCCGCCAGTCCGGGGTTAGGCGCTGCGAAAGTTCTACTTATTTCCCTTCGTCTTAGCCAACGTTGTACTGGATAAACTGAGAGACGAATAGGTAAGTAGAAGTTTCCCCTCATCACTGTTCAATAAATCTAGGTCGATTGATATGGTGGAGTCCAAGCCATTCCGCTCCATGGCCGATGGAGGTCCCCCGGTGGTCCGGGCTCTAAAATAGTAAACGTCTCCCTCTTCTGCTGTCAGACCGAAGAGTGAAACCGGGCGACCCAATGACAGGACACCCGGCATGATGTCGACGCAGAGATGGTGCTCGCCGGGTTCAACCGGAAAGGATAAGTAGGAGTAACCGCGGGTCGCCCCTACCCAAGAGCCATCGAGGCCGACTCTCACCGTTACCTGTTTCACTCCTTTAAATTGTTGATCTTCTATGACGTACACTAACGCCTTTCCAGCCGCCGCTTTCACATTCGGCTTCGGTGATTGGCTGTTGTCCATTTTTATCTGGAACTTTACATCCATCGGTCCACACGCGCTTTGAAGTGGCGTGGGGGGCGAGTCTTGAGCGGACAGCGCTGTCACTGTCCACCGCTGGGTAATTGCCAACAATTCTATGCTCACTTGATATTTGGTGAAATTAGTTAGGTTGCGTTGCCTTGGCTTACTGGTACAATCCACTCGAATGAGGGTCTATTTGCGCACGGAAACACTACACGCAGGCGGCGCTATCGGGAATCGCATCTGGAGTTGTCGAGCAGTCACTGAGTCCGGATTGTTGTGAGTGTGAACAGAAATATTCGGCGATTGAGCAAAAGCAGTTACCGAATGGATGAGCGTGAACAGCCACAGTTTCATCATTCGGTTATTTCTCCTCTCTTGGCTTTTGCCACAAAGTCTTGGAGTTCCCGCTTGGAAGTGAAATGGTTGTCCGGCCACGCAGCAATGGCGGCGGTAACACGATCGAATTCTTCCTCCGTCAAGCCGTCCAACTGCGCGGTTAGCTCCTGAAACAACTCCGGAGTTAGATCTTCCTTTCTGACGGTGATTCTCTCGCTGCGTTTTGTTTTTTCCTTCTCCTGCTTTGGGACGGCAATTGCGTGAAATACCGTAGTGGCACTACATCCCGGACAGTGCCGCAAATACGAGTCCGGCCCCATCTTCTCGAATACAGCGTCCCCTCTCTGAAACACATAACCGCAGCTTTCGCACTCTGCCAGTCTTTGAAGCAGTTGCTCGCTGGTAACGTATTCAGCTTCTTTTGCCACGGCGTTTTCCCAGGGATTCGCCGGATGCGGCCCGGTCGGGGGCAAAATTGCTCCGTCGCCCACGGAAGGAAAAGCGACGCTCCCGGTTGCACGCGAGTGCGAACAACTCCTCCCCGGCTCCCTCGACGTGATCGCAGAACAACACGCTCTGGCTGTTCTTGGGCAGGATGGCTCGGAGGCGCTGCTTGCGCTCGATCATTGCACTGTACATCAGATCCGGACCATCGCAGTGCAGCAAGTCGAAGGCGACGGCTCGCCACGCCGGAATAGAAGCTCGTAAAGGAGAGACTTCCCGTCGCCGCCAAGACACACGGTCTCGCAGATTCGCGACCACGCGAAGAAGAAAACGGTCGCCGTGCTCCGCGGTAGTGGCGTGCTGGATGCAGGAATCGCAACAGCGGACACAAGACCGGAAACAAACGGCTCGAAAACTCCGGCTCGCATCGTGTAACTCACTGAAAATAATGGTCGGGGCGATAGGATTTGAACCTACGACCCCCTGCGCCCAAGGCAGGTGCGCTACCAGGCTGCGCTACGCCCCGACATGATCAGCAGATTTGATTCTAAAGCACTTCCAAACTTCGTTCCACCTCGAAACCGTGATTTTTGGAACCAAACAGTGCCCATTTCGTTGCTTATTCAGCAAGGCATAGAGCATCTCGGGAGCTTCAACGACCAGTGCTCGGGCTTTATCGAGTTCTGCCGAATTACACAAAGTGACGCTCACACCGTCTGAATGGGACCAGGATACGTTGCGACCAAAGGGTCCGTCGTGAGAAGTGTAATACCCTCTACAGTTGCCTGTGCAATCAGAACGCGATCGAATGGATCCCTGTGAATTGACGGGAGGCTGTCGATGGCAACCACATGATCGCTGGCCACCGGCAACTCGCTATAGCCGTTGTCTATCAATCCGCGGCGCAGCACTCGGGCATCGACTTTGAAGTCGTCACGACCCAAGCCACGCTTAATGACGACTTCCCATAAACTAGCGGCACTGAAGAGAAGCTCGTTGGCTGAATCATCAATAAACTTGCGAGCTTTTGGGGACAACCGGTCCGGTTGCCCGGCGGCCCAGAGAAGAAGATGCGTGTCCAGGAGCAGTTTCATACATCGCCGCCAAACAGCCCTTCAATCTCGTCCCGCCCCATCTGATCGAAATCGTCCGGCACGGACATCTGCCCAGCCAGGAAACCAAGCCGACGTACCTGTGAGCCGGTGGGAGCGCTCAGCGCTGTTACCTTGACGATTGGCTTCCCTGCTTTCGCGATAATGAAAGACTCACCCTTGGACGCTTCCTCTACAAGTTTCGAGAGCTGGGTCTTCGCTTCATGAATGTTTACAGTTTTCATGATATCTGGACTAAGTCCTTTTGACTTAGTTTAGCACATCTCTTGCCCAGCCCGCTAAGAGCTGGCGGTACTGCTTACGTAATTACCTCTGCCTCAATGGGATACGGACAGTCTGCATCCGCTGTAACGAGTCGCGTTCTTTTCCCTCTTGTTGATGGCGGCGAGCGAGGGGGCCATTTTCACGGAGCCAGCAGGGGCCAAGCCGCGAATGCCGAATGGCGGTAAGTGGGCGCCGCCAAGGCTACGAACATAATCGCGCAATACAGCCGGGC
>Ga0123355_10001592_pt1 | contig 31644 bp, 25 predicted proteins | sample TergutEmb28metaG_3_FD_89872 | JGI IMG/M metagenome (GOLD analysis project Ga0123355, IMG submission 89872) | Embiratermes neotenicus P1 segment gut microbial communities from Petit-Saut dam, French Guiana - Emb289 P1 | ecosystem: Host-associated > Arthropoda: Insects > Digestive system > Gut ...
AAAGAATTAAGCGACCTTATCGGGATTTCAGCATCGCAGATGAGCAGGATAGAGAGCGGCGAAACAAAAAGCATCAGTAGCGAGATTCTTGTCGAACTGGCTAAGATATTCGGAGTATCAACAGACTACATTCTTGGACTTACAACTGTAAGCGTCCCAAAGAGTTACGATATCAGCGAACTTGGTTTATCTGAGGGAGCGGTCAAGGCTTTGTTGGCGAAAGCAGTCGATTCACAGGCGTTGAGCCACCTTGTCGAACATAAGCATTTCCCCGAACTTCTGCGGCTGATTAGTGCATATTTCAGCGATAATATCTCCACAGGAATTAAGGCACGAAATGAAATAATCAACATGGCAACATCTACATTGGGCGATTTCGTAAAGACCAATCCCGAATATAAATCCGAGGCACAAGCGGATGTCCGCTTATTGAGAAGCCAAAAATTGGGGGAGCATGAAGCCGAGATAGAGAAAATTAAAAATGTCTTTATGACAATTCTTAAAGATGTGAAAAAGAGCGTTGACAGTTCACCGTCACCGACAGCAGTAGCCACAGCGGAAATAATGCAACAAACGAGAGCGCAACTACAGTCAGCGGTGAAAAATCAGCAGAAGTTTGAGCCGGAAGATATTGCGGAAATCGTGACAAATATGGTCGGGCAAGAAATACCCCTTGATGACACGAGCAAGGAATTGTTTGGTCAATTGGTGGGGCATATCCTCGGTGAGCGAAGCGGGCAAACTGAATGATGGACTGTTCCCATTTTCACAAGATAAATATATACAAGAAAAAAGCAAGCATAATCGGCATCTCTAAAAAGGGGTGCCAATTTGCTTGCATATTTAATTTTAAAATATCATGCAAGGCAACGCATTTTTTCAGCTATTTATCCTCAATATACTCAAGCACATCAGAAACTTTGCATCCCAATATGAAGCACAAAGTATCTAACGTCTTTGTACTTATCGCTTCACCATGCTTCATTCTGTGCAAAATATGTGCGGAAAAACCATGTTTAAAAATAAGTTGATATTCTGTCATACCCTTATCCAATAATGTCTTGTAAAAAGGTGCATAGCTTATCATAAAATTCACCTCAGAGATAAGCTATCACACTTAATATATTGACTATGCCTAATATATTGAGTATAATCTCTTTTATAAGGGGGAAAACGCACACAGCAAACATTTGGCAGATACTATGACTGCTTGAGTAAAATAAGCGATGAGCATATTTGAAAGGAGCGGTAATGCAATGACGGAATATGGATATTGCCGTATCAGCACACGTGAGCAAAATGAAAGCAGGCAGCTTGTCGCAATGAGGGAATTCGGGATAGAAGATAATAATATCTTTTTAGATAACTTATGTGAAGCATAGTAATTACAACCATCTGTGATGCTTTTACAACAAATGACAACTCCTAAAAATTAAGAGTTGTCATTTGTTTTCCTTTGGCACGCCTAGCACGATTCGAACGTGCGACCCTCTGCTTAGAAGGCAGATGCTCTATCCTGCTGAGCTATAGGCGCATGATGATGGTCGTTAAATTAAGACCGTCAGCAATTATACATGGGTTGAGGGAAAATATCAAGTGGTTTTTTTGGATTATTTTAATAATCAAGTTTGAGCTTCTTAAGACGGCGTTTTTTTGGAACGCCGTGAGCATCCCAACCCCTGATACGGTAATACTTTTTGAGCATTCTGTTAAGCTCGACGACTCTTTGACCGGATTTTTTGTGAAGCGGAGATTTAAGGCGGTTAGGTAAGGTATCACCGTCTTTTAGACCTTGACGGATGTTGACGAGCCTCTCGATGTTATAGATTCTCTCTCCGGCACGTATAAAGCGACCGATATCCATATTATTCCCGGTTATGAGCTTGATGGCATACGGGTGGGGGAGCAGCCTCGGAAGATTAATTCTAAAAAGACCGGAATGATTGTGAAGAAGTCTCATAAGCCCACCGAAATAGGGGATTGCTGCACATTTTATGCGAACAAAGATATTGTTAGGGTTCTTAATGAAGATAGCCGGATATGAGGCATATAATGTGAAAAGACAGCTGCCTGATGCTGAGATTGCTTCCATAATATCTTGGGATAATACGGTCAGGGCAGCTTTGCCGTGGGTGGTTCTGCCATTTACACGCAAGTCAAGACCTTCCAGTGCAACGGTAAATCCACCGTTAAGATGACATGCGCCACGGTTTGAAGTCGCATAGCCAAGACCCATGCCTTGGGCTGATCTTGGGTCATAAGCGGGAAGTTCCATGCCTTTGACGTGCATTGCAAACTCTCTGCCACCATATTTTTCAGACATTCTCATAACGCCCTCGGCAATGTCGTCGCCGATGCCTTCTCTGTTTACAACTTGCTCAAAAAGGGCATCCAAGGACTCGGTGTCGCCGAATTTTAAGCCATTATCCCAAAGTCCTTTTTCGTTAAGCTCCATAGCAAATCCAACAGAGCCACCAAATGAGATAGTGTCAATGCCATACTCGTCACAGAGGTGATTGAGGCGGATGATGCTACCCATGTCATTGTTTTCGAGATTTGAGCCGAGCATCACAAGGGTTTCGATCTCAGGACCTTTTATTTTACGTCCTTCATATTCAACTATACGTCCACATCGGATAGGGCATGAAATGCAACCGCTATTTTTGACAAGATGCTTCTTAGTCAGGGTTTCGCCACTGATATCTTCAAATTTGTCAAATTGGCTCTTTTGGTAGTTCTTTGTTGCGAGCAATTCGGCGTGTTGCATCTTCTGAAGAAGTGCAGAAGTTCCCATCTTGGGGAGCTGATCTCCTGTTATAGGATGTGAGAGGAGCTTAGTAATCCATTTTTGACTTAAATTCTTAAATTCCTCAGATGTTGTAGTGGAATTGTATTTACTTTTGACGACTATGCCTTTTAATTGCTTAAAACCAAAGACTGCTCCTACACCGCCACGCCCTGAGGCTCTTTCTCTACTTGCTACGCAAGCATAGCGTACTAAATTTTCGCCGGCGATGCCGATTGCAAGAGTGTCGCCGGGGCTCATCATTTCTTGCGACTGGCTCGTGTTCTTGCCCCACATATCGCTTGCATCAAGTAACTCTATTTTGTCATCATCGATTCTTATGTAGGTTTTCTCAGGAGCAGTGCCACTTATGACTAAGGCAGCATATCCTGTACGGCGAAGTGACCTGCCGAAATTTCCACCGCAGTTTGATGATGTGAGAAGCCCTGTAAGCGGTGAGATGGTTGAGATGTTAAAACGAGATGCGCTTGGGGCAAATGTTTCGTTGAGAGGTGAGGTTGTGATTACGATGAGGTTTTCTTCTGAGAATGCTTCGACTTTTTTGTTTAGAGTTGAGTAGAAGATTTTGGCAGCGAGGCCCTTGCCACCAAGAAAATCATCATAATCGTCTTTTGATAAAGGCATATCTGATATCTCGCCTTTTGATAGGTCAATAAATGCTGCCTTGCCGGAAAAATCCGATAATCCGGATTTGCCCATTAGCCTTAGGCATAAGGAAGCAAAATCTTCGCTTGAAAATATCTTCGGAACGGGATAAGCCGGATTGGCTTCGTTAAATGCGAGTGCAGCCATAAAGCTAATATCTTCTTCTTTCATCTTGCCGATGGGCTCGGAAATGCCGATGCTTATATTTAAGTCACGGATTGCTGCGATGAAGTTGGTTGATTTTTGCTCTATTGTATCGCCCTCAATGCCGAGAATGTCTGCAAGTTCTGACAGTTGCTGATAGACGACAAAGTCGTAATCTTCCAGCACATAGGGAAGTATCACTGCATTTGCTGCGCCTTGGGGTATATTATATGTTGTGCTAAGGGCATTAGAAAGTGCCCGGACATTGCCGGGACGAGTGCGAGAGGAGACAATGCCACCAAAATGAGCTGCACGTTGCATATTTAAGCGGGTGGTGATATCTTCTCTGTCGGTATAAGCGTTATGAAGGTTGTCAAATACAAGCTTGACAGCTTCTTTAGCAAGCTCACGAGTTTCACTTGTGTTTTGTCGTCCGATATAGGCTTCGACGGCGTGGGTAAGAGAATCCATTCCGTTAGCAGCGATGATGTCGGGTAGAAGTTTGCCTGTTACAAGAGGGTCAAGGACGACTTCGTGAGGGATAAGTTTTGGGTCTGTTAGTTTATATTTTTCCTCTGTTTCAGCATCTACTATAAGGGCTGTGGCAGAGGCATCACTGCCCATTCCGGTTGCGGTAGGGATTGCGAAGAAGGGTGGTAGCGCAGAGCGGACTTTCGCAAGTCCGTGCATTTTGCTGATGGTTTTGCCGGGACAGGCAACACGTGCTCCGACTCCTTTAGCGCAGTCTATAGAGAATATGCCTCCGAAGGCGATTATGCTTTCGCAGTTGTGCTCGTGGTATAGTGTTAGGGCGTTTTCGATGTCGTCGGTTGTGGGGGTTGTGCTGGTTTTGTCGTAGATTATGCAGTCTATTTCTGCGTTTTTGAGTCCACTAATAAGTCGGTCGGCGAGTCCGAGCGATGTGATCATTTCGTTTGTAATTAGAAGAACGCTTTTTGCTTCTTTGAGTTTTATGCGTTCGGGTAGTTCTTTTAGTGTGCCTGGTCCTTCAATTAGTAGTGGCTTACGCCACTGTAGGGTATATGAGGTGCATTTTGAGGCGAGTTGAAGGGTTCGGCAAAGCAGTTTATATAGCATTTTGTATTATGTCTCCCTAATCAATTGTCTAAGATAATAGCATATGTGAGAGTATTTCGCAATGGTGAATTATAGTCCTGCCATTTGTATAAATTCGGTTTCGGTGAGGATTCTTATGCCCAGGGTTTCGGCTTTTGCTTTTTTGCTTCCTGCTTTTTCGCCTGCGATGACATAATCCGTATTTTTGGATACGCTTCCTGCAGCTTTAGCTCCGAGTGCTTCTATTTGGGTGTTTATTGATTCACGAGTAAAGGTTTCAAATGAGCCTGTGGCAACGATTGTTCTGCCTGTGAAGGGGTTGGGTGGTATGGTTTCTGTCGGTATGTTTTTCGGTGTTTTGAAGGTTAGGAGTTTCGAAATTTGATTCCATTGTGTGAGGTGATCATCGATCGAGAACCATTTATGTATATTTTGGTTGAGGATACCGCCGAAGTCTTCTAATGTAGTGAAGTCGAAGCCGCTTGTGGCTGCATCATAAATGCGCTCAATATCATATTCAAATGCTCTGCATAAAATCGCACTTGCGTGGCGACCGAGATATGGAATGTCCATTGCGATTATAAATTTTTCCATAGTGGTTGTGCGACTACTTTCAATGGATTTAATGAGGTTGTCAAATGCTTTGTCGCCGAAGCCGTCCATGTTTATGATTGTATTGCGGTGATTTTCCAGGTTGTAGATGTCGGCTTTTAGGCTGATGAGGTCTGCTTCCATGAATTTTCGGAGTGTCTGGAGCGAAAGTCCTTCTATATCCATAGCTTTTTTACTCACAAAATGAACAAGTTGACGGAGTTTGCGGTCAAAGCAGTCTTTATTTTCGCAGAATAAAACCGTTTCGCCGTCTTCATTAGGGATCGCAGAGACTATTCCACCGCAACAGGGGCATTTGGTAGGTAAAATCGGCGGGGCGGTCCGGTCCGGGGGCTTGTCGGCATCAAGATTTGATTCGATGTGTGGGATGATCATATTTCGTTTGCTGACGGTTATGCGGTCGCCGAGCTTTAGGTTAAGCTTTTCGATAAAGGTGGGGTTGTGCAGGCTGGCACGTGTGACTTCCGTTCCGTCAAGATTGACAGGCTCGAAAATTGCCACTGAGGATAGCTCGCCTGATCTTGTTACGCTCCACTCAATGTCTGTGAGCACTGTTTCGGCTACGTCGTCTTCAAACTTAAGCGCTAGTCCGTCACGGAAGTGGTGGCCTGTGCGCCCTAGAGATTTAGAGTAGGCGACATCGTCATAAGTGATTACAAGTCCATCTATCGGTATGCCCATTTCCTTAGCGTAGGATTGCATTTGTGATGCGGTGAGCGAGATGTCAATGTTTTGGTCGGGATTGATTGTTTCGAAATATACGACGTTGAAGCCCATGCTTTTTAGGCAACTGAGCATGGATGCTTTGCTGTTTGTATTTGTGGAGTTTATCGTGGGTGGGTCGGCTAGGGGGTCTGTGAAGCTTAGGTCTGCTAGTGATTGCCCGTCAAGCACGCCGAATGCGCCGAAGCGCACACGTCTCTTGGCGCATTCTCCGGCATCGAGCAATCGGGCAGAGCCTGCTGCGAGGTTGCGGGCGTTTTTGTATGTTTTGCCGTCTTTGCCTATGATGGTGTTTTGTAAAAATGCAAAGTCGCTTTCGATAATATGTGCTTCTCCGACTATGGTAAGACTGCCTTTGTGCGGAATCGTGAGGGGTACGTCAGTAAATACACGGGCGTTATGGGTGATGTCTTCGCCCTCAGTTCCACTCCCACGAGTTGATGCTCTAAATAGGTTGCCGTCACGGTATTCGAGCTTGACGGTCAGCCCGTCGAGCTTGAGCATGATGAGTGCGGTGTGGTTGCCTATAAATTCAGCTGCTGCCGAGGTGGATTTTGTTTTGTCCAGGGATAGCAGTGGTGTGTCGTGCTCAACTACGGGTAGGGAGCTGACGATGGGTGCGCCGACACTTTGGGTAGGGGAGTTGGACAGGGTCAGTCCTGTTTCCTGTTCTAAGGCAGCGAGTTTGTCAAAGAGTTTGTCGAACTCGGCATCTGTGATTTCGGGGGCGCTTTCATTATAATAAAGGTGGCGATGGCGGTTAAGCTCGTTTACCAGGTCGTGGATTTGTGTTATTTGGGCAGATAATTCTTTTGTCATGTTGTTCTCCTTAGTAGGGGTTATGGAGTGTGTTGGTACACTGTGATTTGCTCATTACACATTGTACTACAAAATTTATGGAAATGTAATCACTATTGCGAAAAATCCGCGACATATTGTTTGATGTTGTTACTAGTCAGGGGTATCTTAAAAACACAGGTTGGTTACAGCCAAGGCACGTCTACTGCCTGGAAAAGTTGTAAGAGCTCTAGGCGTGGTGTGCTCGCAACTGTAACCATTGCGAGTTTTTAAGATACCCCTGACTAGTAACTCGATGTACGGCTGCGATTCGATTTATGTAACTCGCAGAATCTATAAGGGAATTTTATCGATGGATGGGAAAAATATACTTGCAATGATGGTGTTTTGTTGATATCCTTGTGCTGAGAGAATTTTATAAAATTAAATTTAGGAGGAAATTTCATGCAAAAGAAAATTATAGCACTGCTACTTGTTATGGTTATGCTGGTAGTTGCTGTTGCAGCTTGTGCAGATGACGATCCTGCTCCGCCGCCAGCTCCGCCACAAGAAGCACCACCGGCACCACCGGCTCCACCGCCAGCGCCACCGGCGCCGCCGGCACCACCACCAGCGCCACCTGTCGAGGCTGGCATAAGTGGTCAATTTACCGGCACTTCCCCCGGATTTCAAGGGCCAATTGAGGTGCAAATTACTGTTGAGGACGATACAATTACCGCAATTGAGTACCTTGCGTTCGGCGACACACAGTTTCTTACTCTGGTAGCTCAAGAGCGTATAGTTGATCAGATTATCGAGCACCAAAGTCTCGGTGTGGATACTGTTTCCGGCGTAACCATATCAAGCTTTGGCATCATTAGTGCAATAGCCAATGCAGCAGAGGCAGCAGGTTTAGATGTATTAGCACTGCGACAAGCTCCTGTTAACATTACTCCGGGTGCGGAGATTGTAACTACCACTGATGTTTTGGTAATTGGTGGTGGTGGCGGTGGTTTTGCTGCAGCTCTTTCTGCTGCACAAGCCGGAGCTGACGTTGTGCTTATCGAAAAAGCATCAGTATTTGGTGGTAACACCATGATGGCGGGTGGCGCAATAAATGCAGCTAATCCTGCTGTTCAGGCATACATGATTATGGGTGGTGGTGCATACAACACTCTACGTGGTATCCAAAACTCCGACATTAACGACCCACGTTTTCACTTTGACACTTTCCCGGAATGGCAACCTATTCTAGTCCAAGTACAAGGTGAACTGACAGAGTTTTTTAACAGATATTCTGACAGAACACCCGGTGTTGACATGCCGGGGTTTGACTCTAATGCTTTGCATAAATGGCACATGTTCTACTTTGGTCTGAGGGATATGCTGGACGGTAGCGTGATTGCTTCTCGTTTAGACATGGCTACTATCATGGTAGAAAATGCACTAGATGCGTTTGCTTGGCTAAGAGACTTAGATGCAGTAATCATTGATTACCATCCGGACCAATTTAGAGCACGTGATGCAAGCGTTGGCTTCTCTACTGTTCCTGGAGCTGGCTGGACACGTACTCACCCAACTATAGGAGCCCCCGGTGTGACAGTAGGTGAGGTAAGGAGAGACGGTCTGGTATCTGCTGCTTCCGGACTGGGCGTAACATTTATGACTGACACACGTGGCACAGGTCTTATTACAGATGCAAACGGCGCTGTAGTAGGTGCTAGAGCTGTATGTATGGTAACAGGTACTGAAATGGTATTTAACACAAACAATGGTGTTATATTAGCTACAGGTGGCTTTGGTGACAATGCTGCTATGGCTGTTTACTACGACAATTTCTGGGGACCTGACTACTTGACACCAAGAACACTTTCTACTAACAAAGGCACACTAAGAGGTGATGGTATTGTTATGGCTAGAGAGCTTGGCGCTGCTGTAACAGCTGACATGGGCGCTGTTCAGTTTTTACCACACTCGTCTCCTATCAGTGGATGTTTGTTCCGTGGCGGACCTGTATGGGGTTCTGCTGAAAGAAACATATACCTAGACATGTATGCTAGACGTTTTGTAAGCGAATACGCCGGGCGTGACGACTTGACACGTGGTGCTCTATCTACTCCAAATAGAATAATGTACAGTCTATTTGCCGGTCCTATTGTTGATGTGTCAGGAGAAGGCTTGCCGGTTGACAGAGCTGCCAGAGGTGTTAATCTAACTACACCGGGTATCCAAGCTCAAATAGCTAATGGGTATATATGGGTTGGTGGTACTATACGTGAGCTATACGAGCACACCCAAAGTGTTCAAGCTAAAAATGTAGGCAACGCCTGGACTTACGAAATGCTGCGTGCTGCTATTGAAGGGTATAACGAAATAGTTGTAAACCAATACGATCCTTACTTTAACAAAGCGGTTATCGATGGATTTATAGACATAGAGTACATCGAAAACAACCCGGATGTGGGTATTGCTATTGGTCCACGTGCTCCGTCTATCCACCACACAATGGGTGGTCTACTGGTAGACACAGACTTAAGAGTTATCCGTGAAGATGGCTCAATCATCGAAAACCTATGGGCACTTGGTGAGGTTGTTGGTGGTATCCACGCAGGTAATCGCTTGGGTGGTAATGCACTAACTGACGTATTTGTATTTGGTCGTATAGCTGGTGAAAATGCAGCTAATAGCTAATTAACGGTCTTACATTTTATCATTCAATACACGCAGGGTATTGCCGATTTTGGCAGTGCCCTGTGTTACTGCTCATACTATAAAAATCCGCCTGCATCAAGCAATATGCCTCAAATTTTTCGCTAGAACGGGTCTTGTCGCCCTATAATGAGATGAGTTCGCTGAAGGCGAACAAGTGGCGCAAGCCACAGGTGCGTAGCACCCATCGAAATTTCAACGAAGTTTCATATGCGAAAAATTTAAGACACATTGCTTGACTACGGCTACCCTGTATATTTTGGTGTTTAATATTGTGGTGAGCTGTGCTATAGTTAAATCAATCTTGTCGAGAGTAAAGAGGTGATTTTTTGACAGATAAGTTACTTAAAAAAGCTAAAGAACTCCCGCTTCTGCCGGGTGTGTATTTGATGAAAAATAAGCAAAATGAAGTTATTTATGTGGGTAAAGCCAATCGGCTGAAAAACCGTGTGAGCAGCTATTTTACGGGATCTCATGATATGAAAACGCAAGCTCTTGTTTCGAAGATTGCGGACTTTGATGTCATTGTGGTCGGTACGGAGTTTGAGGCTCTTGTGCTGGAAAGTTCACTGATAAAGCACCATATGCCCAAGTATAATATTCTCATGCGTGATGATAAGGGTTATCCGTTTATCAGGGTGGATCTGAAAGAGGATTATCCTTCTTTTAAGATAGTTGCAAGGCCTGAAAATGATAAGGCTATGTACTTAGGGCCGTATTACGGAAGAAGTATTATCCGTGATGTGATTTCGCTTGTGAGCAAGGCGTTTAAGCTTCCGAGCTGCGGAAAAGATATTAAGAGAATCATGGGTAAAGAGAGACCTTGCCTGAATTTTCATATCGGAACGTGCAAAGCGTATTGCCAAAATCCCGATTTGGTGGCTGATTACAGAGAGGCAATTGATGCGACGATAGATGTCCTTCAGGGGAAAACGTCAGATCTAATCGAAAAACTCACAAGTGAAATGAATGATGCTGCTGAAAATCTGTCTTTTGAGATTGCAGCTCAAAAGAGGGATAGAATCCGTGCTGTGCAGAGTATGGAAGAAAAGCAGTTTGTTATAGCGGGTTCTATGGCTGACACCGATGTTATAGGGTATTATCGAGGCACGGCTAAGAGTTGCTTCGTTATTATGCATTATATCGGTGGAAAGCTTATTTCGAAGGATTTTGAATTGTTTGATACGCCGATTGAAGATGATTCCGATGCGGTTTCGGCACTTACGAGGCAGTATTATCAAAGGCGGGGTGTCTTGCCGAGGAATATTTATTTGCCGGTTGTGACTTCGGATTGTGAGCTCCTAGAACAGCTTTTTTCCGAGCAGGCGGGTAGTCGGGTTTATGTTATTTCGCCTCAAAGGGGTGATAAGGCAAAGATAGTTGAGACTGCTGTTATAAATGCGAGGGAGGAGTCGGAGCGGGCTTCTACTTATGAGGAAAAGGTGCTTAAGACTCATCAGTGGCTTGCTACTGCGCTAAACTTGAGTGAGATTCCGAGCCGGATAGAGGCGTATGATATTTCCAATACGCAAGGGACGGATGTTGTCGGGTCGATGACTGTCTTTGAAAGAGGCAAGCCGTATAAGAAGGATTATAGGAGATTTAAGATTAAGACGCTTGATGGGCAGAATGATGTCGGGAGTATTGCAGAGGTTGTTTCGAGGAGAGTGTCGAGGTATCTGGAAAATGATGAGAAGTTCGCAGTGCTGCCTGATATCATGTTGATTGATGGTGGGGCTGTGCATGCGTTGACTGCTAAGAGGGTTTTGGTTGAGGCTGGAGTTGCGGTTCCTGTGTTCGGCATGGTTAAGGATGACAGGCATAAGACTCGTGCGCTTGTGACTTCTGAGGGTGAGGAGATTGGGGTTCAGAGTAATCCTGCGGTTTTTGCACTTATTGGTACTATTCAGGAGGAGACTCATAGGTTTGCGGTTGAATTTCATCGGAGCTTGCGTTCTAAGGGGAGCTACAAGTCGAAGCTTGATATGATTGAGGGGGTTGGGGAGAAGCGGAGGAATGAGCTTTTGAAGAGTTTTGGCAGTTTGCGGGCTGTGAAGGCGGCGAGTGTGGAGGAGCTTTCTAAGGTTGTACCTAAGAATGTAGCAGTTAAGGTTTATGAGTATTTTCAGGAGAATGCTTAGAGGTTACATTTATGCTCAAATAAACACCTTTTAGGGTGTGTTATACACACTATTAAATGTGTTACAATCAATTTTACAAGCAATTGGCTGGAAACCGCTCCCGGAAGGGAGGGATTGATGGACGAATTGGTATTTCTTATCAAGCTCGTGCAACTAATGTCATACATTGTAAAATTAGTTGATTCCGTGGTTGATTCTCGCAAGAACCTGCGCAAAAAAATGCGAGAAAAAACCGAATCCTCCACCTAAAGGGTGATAGCGAGTCGGCTCTCTCTCAAGTAAACACATTTGGGAGCAGTCGCCGCCACAACGGCAACCACCCGATTGCTTGTTATTTTACTCCTTTGCAATTTAATTGTCAATAGATATTTGGCAAAAAACTGTGTGACTTGTAACAGAACGGATGTGCATGTTATAATGGAACGAAATTGTTATTGCTCAAGGAGAATTTAGCGTTTGAAAGAATTCAAACTAAATTCAAGGGCATGCGCCACTCGCTCTCCCTACGGGAAACCGCGAGAGATGCACGAAATGACCATTCCTTTTTCATGGTTATGTTTGTGCCTAAAGTGATGCGAAAGGAATGTTCATTTAATATGAGAGTTATAAGCGGAAGTGCCAGGGGCAGGAGACTTAAAGAGCCTGCCGGGTTTGATATAAGACCGACGAGTGATAAGGTCAAGGAATCGATATTTAATATCATTCAGTTTGATATAGAAGGGCGTAAAGTTCTGGATTTATTTGCCGGAACGGGGCAGCTTGGCATAGAGGCACTATCAAGAGGTGCGGCAAGGGCTGTGTTTGTAGATACGAAAGCGGATGCAATCAAGCTTATTTGGTCGAACTTGAAGCACTGCAAGCTTGAAGATTCGGCGCAGGTGCTATCTCGTGATGCTCTGCGATTCCTAGAGAGTGATGAAAAATATGACCTTATAATAATTGACCCGCCGTATGATTCGGATTTGGCTGAAAAATCAGTGGAAAAAATAATAGAATTTGACAAATTGAACGCAAATGGTATAATAATCTGTGAAATAAATGCCGAAAGAACGACTCCCGATGTGCCAAAGCCTTACTTTTTGCATAAGGAGTATAAATACGGTACTATCAAGATTTTACGCTACGAGCGTGAAATTACGGACTGATTGAATTGGAGAAGAAAGCACATAACGGAAGGCTTTCATGTGATTACTAATGGGTAGTATAGCGGTTTATCCCGGAAGTTTTGACCCGATAACTCTGGGACATCTTAATATCATAAGGCGCAGTGCAGCGATTTTCGATGAGCTTATAGTCTGCGTAACGGTAAATTCAGGCAAGAATCCTCTATTTAACATTGAGGAACGAGTTGAGCTTATTGAGAGGACAGTGGCGAGATTCCCTAATGTCAAGGTTGAATCATCAGAGATGCTCCTCGTTGAGTTTATGAGACAGCGTAAAGCTAAGGTTATAATAAAAGGATTACGTGCTGTTTCGGATTTTGACAGAGAGTTTCAAATTGCGCTTATTAACAGGAAACTTGATGAGGGTATTGAGACATTGTTTATGCCGTCGAGTGAGAAGTATACTTATCTTAGCTCTACGGCGGTCAAGGAAATGGCGAGATACGGTGCCGAGATGAGCAGCTGGGTGCCGATGGAGATAATCGACGATGTTCTAAAGAGAGTTAATTTGCGAAGGGTGGAGATAACCAAATGAGCAGTAGAATTCCTGAATTATTGGAAATGCTTCATGCGATGATTACAGAGGCATGGGGGCTTCCGCTTGGTGCGGAGAAGTGTGTAATAGAGCGTGACAAGGCCTTAGATTTGCTTGATGAGATAAGGGCGCAGTTCCCGACCGAAATCGCCGAGGCTAAGAGGCTTCTTGATGCACGTGCCGATTTTATCGCTAATGCCAAGAGGGAAGCTGAGGCTGTCAAGCGCACCGCTGAGGAGCGAGCGAGACAGATGATAGATGAGCAAGAGGTTATAAAGGTCTCTCGTCAAAAGAGCAATGAGATGCTTGCTTATGCTGAATCGACTTCAAAAGAGCTTCGCAGAGTTGCTAATGAGTATGTAGATGATTCAATGAAGCGTACAGAGGAAGCGCTCACGGCTGCGCTTGAGGAAATCAGGCAATCGAGGGTGAAATTTAGGCAAGCAGCCAAGGAAGCAGCTCAAGCTCCTGCGCCTAATTCATTGCCACCGGAACTTGATATTGAAGACTAATTATCGACAATATCAGTCAGGCTATTTAGAAATCAGCCCAACAGACTAATTTAACACTTTAGATATAGACCAAGTGGACACAGTGACCACTTGGTCTATATAGTAGCAAAATCGACCGAAAGCACCACATATTGTGTGTGCTTTTTTTGTTTACCACAAGAGTGTAATTATGTGAAAAAATAATTCGAATATTTTGATATTTTTTGTTGACATCAAGGTGGGGGATAAGTATAATCAAATTCATTGAAGTGGTGGAAAATGGTGAAAAGTGGTTAAAAGTGGTGAAAATCTTTCCGAATACAACTTCCACACACAACTTAGAGAAAGGGGGCGGGGATTTTGTTTACAGGTACATATCATCATACTATCGATGCAAAAGGACGTATGTTTGTTCCCGCTCGCTTTCGCGATTTGCTCGGGAAAGAATTTTATGTGACCATCACTCCCGAACAATGTCTACAGATATATCCGCAGGATAGATGGGAAGCTGTCTTAGATAAGCTCAGGCTTATGACTCAGCAAGAACAAAGAAAGCTTCGCCAGCTGTTTTCGAAGGCTGTGCAATGTGTTCCGGATGCTCAAGGGCGCATTCAGATACCGCAAGAGCTTCGTGACCGTGTAGGTCTTGTGAAGGATGTTACGGTTGTCGGAACAGGATTGCAGGCTCAAATTTGGGATACTGAAACATGGAAGTCGATTGAGGAAATGGAAGATGATTCCGAAAACATCGAAAAAGCAATGGAAGAACTGGGCTTCTAATGGAACATGTACCTGTTTTACTCGATGAGTGTATTGAAGGATTAAATATAAAGCCCGATGGAGTGTATGTAGACGGAACGCTTGGCAGAGGCGGTCACTCAAGGCAGATAGCTAAGCGCCTAAATAACGGACGGCTGATTGCGATAGATAGAGATGCGCAGGCGATCAGTGAAGCGGGCAAGTTGCTCGAAGAATATAGAAGTAAGATAGAGTTTGTGCATGGGAATTTCTGTGATATCACAGAAATCTTAGATGAGCTAGAGATAGATGGTGTGGATGGAATCCTCTTAGACCTCGGTGTTTCGTCACCTCAACTGGATAAAGGCGAGCGAGGATTTTCGTATATGCACGATGCCCCTTTGGATATGAGGATGGACCTAAGGGGTGGTGAGACGGCATTTGATGCTGTCAACAGCTGGCAAGAAGATCGGCTGAAAAAGGTTTTTTACGAGTTCGGAGAGGAACGCTATGCAAGTCTTATAGCTCGGGCGATAGTGAGAAAAAGAGCGCAAGCGCAGATCCAAACTACATTTGACCTTAACGATATTATCTTCTCGGCGATACCGGCAGCTGCAAGACGTGAGCAGCAACATCCATCGAAAAGGTGCTTCCAGGCTCTGAGGATAGCGGTAAATGACGAGCTTGGATCGGTAACGAAAATACTTGAAAATGTACCCGATAAGCTCAAACTTCATGGCAGGATATGCGTGATAAGCTTTCATTCACTCGAAGATAGAATAGTTAAGAGTGCATATGCGACGCAGGCGAAAGGGTGTACGTGCCCTAAAGACTTGCCGATATGTGTGTGCAAGGTAAGCCCGAAACTTAGAGTGATAACCAAAAAGCCAATAGTGCCGGGTGAAGATGAGCTGGCAGTTAACCCAAGGGCAAGGAGCGCAAAGCTTAGAATAGCAGAGCGGATATAGCGTAACGAAATTAGTAAAGGAGTGACACAAAATGGCAGAAGCGGCAAGAGTCTTAGATTATGAAAAATATAATCATGGGTCGGCAGCGCCCGCAAGGGAATATGCCCCCGGTACCGCAAGACCTGTGGAAACTCCACGCCCGCAAGAGCGGACGGGTCAAAGAAGTAAAGTCAAAACGGCGCCACAGACACAGAGTCAACCGGGAGTTTCGCTATTTGCTATAGTCGGAGCTATGGTTGTGGCTGTGCTTATGTTCCTTGTTATTCTTGCGCAGATAAGTTACTCCCAAATTGCAACTGAAAATGCAAGATTAGGTGCGCAACTAACTTCTTTAAACGAACAACACAGGCGACTTGAGATAACATTTGAATCAGTAATGGATATGTCAGCGATAGAGGCATATGCAAGAGATGTACTGGGCATGACGAGACCACGTGTTGGTCAAACGCTGGTTATATATGGTTCAGGGACAGATAGAGCGCAGGTGTTAGCTCCGCCGGAGCAAAGCACTATAAGGGACTTTGGGGCGTTTATTTCCTCGCTGTTTGATATTCTAAGATAGGTTAGCACGGATATCTCTGATAGTCGCTGAGCTTAGAGATACCCAAATATGCTAAATTAAGGGACATTATGGAAAATATGCAAAGAAGAAAAAAACGTAAAGATACTTCAAGAAGGGGACTGTTGTTTAGGACGGTTTTCCTTCTGGCTATATGCGGAGTTGCCGCGTTTGTCGTTCTAGCTGTTAGGCTTTATGATGTGCAAGTCACAAATCACAGCTACTTCCAGGCAAGGGCTCTGAGCGGACAGCTGAGTCACTCGACTTTGACAGCATCAAGAGGGACTATCTATGATTCTAACGGAAATATACTGGCTGTCAGCGCAGCTGTTGAAAATGTATTTTTAAGTCCGCTTGTGATTTCGCTTGAAAATCAAGATGTCTTGCTGATAGCTACAGGGCTCAGCGAAATTTTGGGCGTTGACAGAGATATGATAATCGAAAGGGCTGCTCGTACACATTCTCAATATGAAGTTATAAAGCACAATGTTGAGTACAATGAAGCGAGGCTTGTAAGAGAATTTATAAGAGAACACAGGCTAAGAGGAGTGCATCTTGAGCCTGCTTTCAGACGGTACTTCCCAAATGACCACCTTGCAAGTCAAATCATAGGGTTTGTCGGAACTGATCATACAGGGCTTGATGGTGTCGAAATGCGATATGAGGGTTATCTCACAGGCGTTAGTGGCAGACAAGTAAGGGTGACCGGGGCGAGAGGTACAGCGCTTAGTTTCCAAGATTTAGAAGATAAATTCGAGGCTCAAGATGGATATAATATTCACTTAACTATTGACTCGACGATTCAGTATTTCGTCGAAAAGCATCTTGCTGCAGCAATCGATCAGTACAGAGTGTTAAATGGTGCTATTTGTATCGCTATGAATGCAAGAACCGGGGAAATACTTGCGATGGCGAGCTATCCGAATTTTAATCCAAATGAATTTCTGCGTGTTAGTGACAGGGATATGGCACGCTTAGATAATATAGAAGATGAAGATGAGAGAAGGACGGCGCTTCGTGATGCGCAGTTCCGTCAATGGAGAAATAGGGCGCTTACGGATACTTATGAACCGGGATCGGTGTTTAAAATCGTAACTATGGCAATGGCGATTGAAGAAAATATAGCAAATCTCGATACGGTATTTCATTGTCATGGAAATATACATGTGCCGGGTCGTGTAAATCGTAATCAAGATCCGCTTCCGATGCACTGCTGGCGCAGATGGGGACATGGTGCTCTTACGCTCAATGAAGCGATGATGCACTCTTGCAACGTAATATGTGTTGAGCTTGCCTTTAGATTGGGTGCGAGAAGATTCTACGAATATATCGAAGCTTTTGGTTTGTTTGAAAGATCGGGGCTTGATAATGCGTCGGAGTCACGAAGCATTTGGTGGGATGAGAATACATTTTTCAATCGGCACAATCAATCTCAGCTTGCTGCAGCGGCTATCGGACAGACATTTACGATTACTCCTATTCAGATGATATCGGCAGCTACGGCGACGGTAAATGGCGGTTATCTTATGCAGCCACTATTGGTATCGCACATTACAGATGGGGATGGAAATATCGTCAGCTCAAATGAGCCGACAGTTATACGTCAAGTGGTGAGTAACAGCACTTCTGCAGCGATGCGCACGATGCTTGAAAATACTGTTGAAAGCGGAACAGGGCAGAATGCTCAGGTAATAGGATACAGGGTAGGCGGTAAGACCGGGACATCAGAAAATGTGGTCCAAATTGCTATGGCGGGCGATGGTGCGCTCAAAGATTTGACCCCTTCATTTCTTGGCTTTGCGCCTGCTGATGATCCGGAAATCGTAGTTTTGCTTCTGCTTGATACACCATGTCACAGCACAGGGCTTCCGATCTTCGGTGGTTCGATGGCAGCTCCTGTAGTCGGAAATATGCTTGCAGATATTCTTCCGCTTGCAATGGGAATTATGCCTCAATATACCGATGAAGAACTAAGAGATCTAAACACATATGTGCCTAGAGTGATAGATAGGGATGTAGACAGTGCGATTAGTCTGCTAAGTAACTCAGGATTAGAATACACAGTTATCGGTGATAGCCAAATGCGGGTTACTGCACAGTTTCCTGCTTCGAATGCACAGGTAGCGCCGGGAACAACTGTGATGCTTATCACTGATGGTGAGATATTTGATGAATATGCGGAAGTGCCCAATTTGTCGGGAATGACATTTGAAGGAGCACGTAGAGCTCTTGAGAGTCGTGGGCTATTTATAAGGACAAGTGGGGTGCCTCAGTCTGATGTCAGAGCGAGAGTTTCGGTTCAGTCAGTCCGTGCGGGCGAATATGCGCCTTTCGGATCGGTGGTTCAGGTCACGCTCATTGACAGAGATATAGTTGAGACGAGACCATAAGATACTGTAGGTTGCAATTGAAATCACAGGGAACATTAAGGGTAAGGGAGAGCGTGGCATTGAAGCTGAGAAATGTGCTTGAAAAAGTTGATATCGTTAGTGAGGCTTCGGACTTGGATATGGAAATATCCGGTGTTTGCTATGACACGAGGGCTCTTATAGCCGGGAATATATTTGTTGCTATCAAGGGATATGAGACTGATGGGCATAAGTATATCGATACAGCGGCACAAAATGGCGCTGCTTGCATTATCTGCGAAGATGCTCCAAAGGTAGATGTGCCATATGTCTTGGTCAAGGACTCAAGAAAAGCTCTTTCCCTAATTTCAATCGCATGGTTTCAAAATCCGGCAGAAAAACTGCGAATGATCGGAGTCACAGGGACTAATGGCAAGACAACGGTCACGAGTCTTCTTAAGTGTGTCATAGAAAAGTGCACAGGAGCAAAATCGGGACTTATAGGTACAAGCGGGATAATGATAGGTGATGTAGAGATTCCTGCTGAGCACACGACTCCCGAATCATATGAGCTTCAGAAGATACTTGCGATGATGGTAGATGCCGGCTGTGAGTATGCGGTCATGGAAGTGTCGTCACATGCTCTCGAACTAGGCAGAGTGCATGGAATAGAATTCGAGGTGGGTGTCTATACGAATTTATCGCAAGATCATCTTGATTTTCATGGCACGATGGAAGCATATGCAAGAGCTAAATCGGCACTTTTTGCAATTAGCCAAAAGTCGGCAATCAATATAGATGATAGTTATGCTGATGTTATGCTTGAAAAGGCAGCAGGATCTGTATTTACATATGCAATTGACGATGATTCGGCAGACTTGGTTGGAAAAGATGTAAAACTGCTTTCTGACAGAATTTCGTTCTGCGCTCTGATGATCGGGGAGCTTGTGAGATTCGGAATTCCTATACCGGGAATGTTCTCGGTTTATAATGCTCTGGCGGTTGTGTCTGCGGCTTTCTTGCTGGGACTTGACATAAATCGGGTTTCGGAAGAATTGCCTTTATGTGAATGCGTTAAGGGAAGGGCTGAAGTCGTGCCGACAGATAGTGACTTTACAGTTATAATAGATTATGCGCACACTCCTGATGCTCTTGAGAAGATAATAAATGCTGTCAGAGGCAGTGCCACAGGTAGAGTAATTACCCTGTTTGGGTGCGGTGGTGACCGTGACAGCACAAAGAGACCGCTAATGGGGGAAATAGCAGGCAAATATTCTGATTTTGTCATTGTTACATCTGATAATCCCAGAACGGAGAAGCCGGATGCGATAATTACGGATATTCTTGAGGGAATGAAGCTCACAAAAGCGCCTTATGAAGTGATTGAAAACAGAAAAGAAGCGATATTTTGGTCACTGGAAAATGCTAAACCGGGCGATGTGGTGATACTGGCAGGGAAAGGGCATGAGGATTATCAGGTCATCGGCAAAGAGAAATTCCACTTTGACGAACGGGAAATTGTTGCAGAGTACTTTGGAAAGACATAAGGCGACACCGGTTTTTGTTACGTGGGGGAGATAGGGTCGAAGCTGACTGAGTGAGTTTTATTTGTGGGGTCGGCATTTTAGGAAGAAGGAACGTGGGATTATGATTGTGCAACTTGTGATTGCAGGTTTAATATCGCTTGTGGTGACGGCTGTGGTCGGATATTTTCTGATACCGGCTTTGCGCCGATTAAAAGCAGGACAATCAATCCGTGAAGACGGTCCTGTGTGGCACAGCAACAAACAGGGAACTCCGATAATGGGGGGACTCATGTTTATCTCAGGAATCACCGTCGCTTGTCTCACAATTGGGTTTACGGCTGTACGGGACGGAGATTTCCGCCATTTATTAATATTAGGATTTGCTCTGATTTTTGCTGCAATTGGCTTCTATGATGATTATGAGAAGCTTCGGAAAAAGCAGAATCTTGGGCTTAAAGCAAGGCACAAGTTTCTTCTGCAAGCTGTAGTTGCTCTTGGTTTTGTGATTTTAATGAGAGTGACCGGAAATCTAAATCCAAGTATCTATGTTCCTTTTGTAAATGTTACGTGGAATATTCCTGAGCCTGTATATTATATATTTGCGATTTTTGTAATAGTGGGTACTGTAAACTCTGTAAATATCACCGATGGGGTTGATGGTCTTGCAACGGGAGTGACAATTCCTGTGGCAGTTTGGTTTGTGATTATTGCAGCTATGTGGTCGGTGGCTTCGGTAGGGATATTTGCTGCTGCACTCGCTTTGGGGCTCGTTGCATTTTTGTTTTTTAACTTTCATCCGGCGAAAGTATTTATGGGAGATACAGGTTCATTGTTTCTCGGAGGTGCGGTCTGTGCTATGGCATTTGCATTGGATATACCCCTGATACTTATTCCTTTGGGAATTGTTTATTTTGTTGAGACTTTATCAGACTTAATTCAGATAGCTTACTTTAAGCTTACAAAAGGTAAGCGGGTGTTTAAAATGGCACCTATCCATCATCATTTTGAAATGATCGGGTGGAGTGAATATAAGCTTTTTACAATATTTACCACGGTATCGGCAGTTTTTGCGCTGATTTCATATTTTGGCGTTATTGGCAGATATGCTTAGCGCCGGATAGAGAGAAATATTATGGATATTAATGACAATGTATTAGAATTTCAGAGAATCCAGTCACGTGCTCGTGCACGTGCTCGTGTTGAAGCTGAGCAGGAAGCTGCAGCATTAGCTGCTGCACAGGCAGAAGCAGCTGAGCAGGAAGCGGATGACGATGATGAGGGCAAGCCTAATTGGGCGGCACGTGAATTGCTGTCTGATTTTGTAGGCGATGAGCGCAGAGGTCCGGGAATGGATAAGCCATTTTTGGTTATAACTCTTATGCTTATGGCGATTGGCTTAATCATGCTTCTGTCGGCAAGTTTTGCCACGTCAAACTATATGACCGGCAGACCGTTGTTCTTGTTTAGAAATCAGGCTATATTTGCGGTCAGCGGTGTCTTGATAATGCTGATTGTATCAAAGATCAATATAAGGGTAATAAGTCGCTGGTCTACGCATTTGCTTTTTGCATCTATCATAATGCTTGTGCTGGTGCTACTGATTGGTATAAGAATCAACGGAGCGACAAGATGGCTTGGCTTTAGTAGCGATGGCGAAAATATGTTATTTAGCTTTCAGCCGTCTGAAATTGCGAAACTTGCTGTAATTCTTGCTTTTGCACAGATGGCGTGTAAGTTCGGTGCAAAGCGGATGAAGACATTTAAGCATGGTGTATTGCCGTTTGCTGCGATAACTCTGCTGATTGTAGCACTGCTTTGGCAGCAACCACACGTATCCGCAGCGATAATCATTGCTTCAATTGCTGTCGTGATGATGTTTGCAGGCGGAACACGGCTGAGATATTTCATTATTCCTGCGCTTAGCGGTGTGGTGATAATCGGAATTGTGCTGTTTCCTGCTCTGTTAGGATCAATAAGGGACGATGGTGTGCAAGGCGGTGTTGTGAGTGCAGCTGCACAGCAAGAGATCGAAAATTCAGGATTTAATTTCAGTAGTCTAGGACACTGGGGTAGAAGAATAGATATATGGCTTAATCCGGATGCCGATCCGCTTCATGGTGGATTTCAAACCAGGCAGTCGTTAAATGCGGTTGGTTCGGGCGGATTTTTGGGACAAGGACTCGGACAAAGCAGGCAGAAGCATTACTTGCCTGAGGAACATAATGACTTTATCTTTGCTATTGTGGCGGAGGAGCTGGGCTTTGTTGGGGCGATGCTTATATTGTCGCTTTTTGCTCTGCTAATCATCAGAGGGTATTGGCTGGCACTTCATGCCAAAGACAGATTTAGTGCGCTTGTCGTGGTAGGGATCACAAGCCTTATGGCGATTCAGGTCTTCTTCAATGTGGCGGTTGTCACCAATCTTATACCTGCGACGGGAATATCTCTGCCGTTATTTAGCTATGGCGGTACGGCATTGTGGATGCAATTGGTGAAAATTGGTATTGTTCTTTCTGTATCACGTGAAATTCCGCTTGCAGGTCGTGAGGAAGTGACAGATCTTGAGCAACACGAAACACTGGCGTGATAAGAATTACCATTAGTATGAAAGGAACGAGCATATGAATTTTCTGCTTGTCTGCGGTGGCACTGCCGGGCATATAAATCCTGCGCTTGCAATTGCTTTCGAGCTTAGGCGCAGGCAGTCAGATGCGAAGATTCTTTTCGTCGGAGCAGGCAAAGAGCTTGAAAACAGGCTTATACCAAATGCCGGATATCATATAGTTAATATCCGAATGAGTGGCTTAAGGCGCAGTTTATCTGCCGAAAGTTTGATATATAATTTCGGAACTTTAAAAAATCTGACGACGGCAGGACTAAAAGCCGAAAATCTGATAAAAAGATTTAAGCCCGATGCGGTAATCGGAACGGGGGGCTACATCTGCTACCCGGTGCTGAAAAAAGCTGCACAAATGGGAATCCCCACAGTTGTTCATGGCTCTGATGCTGTGCCCGGACTTACGACTAAGATGCTCAGCTCTACTGTTGATAAGGTTTTGGTATCGTTTCCGGGACTTGAGAAATTATATAGAAGACCTGATAGAGTCGTATTTACAGGAACGCCGATAAGAGCAGGATTTGAGACATCGCCCGCTGAGTGCGTTAATGAGTGTAAACTCAAAATAAAGCCGAGGATAGTCTCGTTTTGGGGGTCACTGGGAGCGGAGCGAATGAATGAGGCGATTGCGGAGTTTATAAAGATTAACCTGGAAGAAGGCAAGTATGAGCATATTCATGCAACCGGAAAAAGCGGATTTGTGACAATGAAAGAAAGGCTTAAACGCTTGGGTGTGCCGGAAGATCTTCCTAATGGGATAGAGGTAAGAGAGTATATTAATGACATGCCGGCAGTTATGGCATCAGCTGATCTCATGGTGTGTCGCTCAGGAGCTTCAACTATTGCGGAGCTTACAGTGATGGGAAAGCCTGCGGTACTGGTTCCGTCGCCTTATGTGACAAACAACCATCAAGAAGAAAATGCAAAACAATTGCAAAAAGCAGGCGGGGCAGTGATGCTACTTGAAAAGGATTGCTCCGGGAAGAAGATGTATGAAACGATTTCTTCTATAGTAGATGATAAAGATAGACTTGCAAGAATGTCTCGTGCTCAGAAATCACTGGCATCGCCGGATGCCACCGGAAAGATTGTAGAAATAATTTTAGGGCTTATTGTTAAGGACTGAGTGCTGTGTTGTGGGGTTTATTTTACGAGATATTAAAGATTAGCCAAGGAAAGGGGGAGCGCTAGACGTGGAAAAGATAATGCAAAGGCGAAGGACAAAGAGAATCAGCAAAAGTGCGACAATGTATATCCCAATCGGCGCTCTGCTTATAGTTGTGCTTACGGTTTTGGGTGTAAGTAGCTTTCTGAGAATCATGGTGATAGAGGTCGAGGGGACTACCAGATACACGGCTGATGATATAATCTACGCATCGGGGCTTTCAAAGGGAGATAATTTATTATTTCTTGATACGGAAGGTATTGAGCAAAGAATTATTTCGGCGATGCCTTTTGTAAACTCTGCAACGATATCACGTGTGGTTCCTGACGGGATTATTATAGAGGTTGAAGAAAGTGCCCCGATTGCAGCAATTTACACGAGAGATGGTATGATAATACTTGATTCCGGTGTAAGGATACTTGAGATAAGAGGTGCAAGAGTGCCGGGTTTAATCGAGGTAATAGGTATCACTCCGATAGATGCGGAAGTGGGCGGTCAGCTCAGGGGCGAAGAAGCTAGAGCTGTGCAATACCTGCGAGAGCTGCTAAGAATCCTCGAAGCAGAAGGTATGGCAGAGGATGTTTCTGATATTGATATCTCAAATCTAGCCAGAATAGAGTTTTGGTATCTTGATAGATTTAGAGTGCGCCTGGGCGAACCGAATTATTTGCAAGAAAAAATAAATTGGATCACAAGTCCGGGGACGATAGGGCAGATCAATAGAGACAGAGGTGCAGATGCAATGGGACTGCTTGATGTTTCTAACCATATTGAGTTTCCCAGATTTACCCCTACATCATAGGCATTTATGTGAAAAAACACTGTTCTTATTAGCGTTTTTATACAAAGAAAAATGGCACTTTTTGGAAAAAAACGCATTTACTCTTGACCTGAGAGGAAAAAACCGTTAAAATGTCATGAGGAATGCGGAGTCAATAGGTTAATTCATTTATATACGGAGGGATTTGAACATGTCGTTTTCATTGGAAAGCGGTCCTGACAATGTTGTTGTCATTAAGGTTGCCGGGATTGGCGGCGCAGGAAATAATGTTGTTAATAGGATGGTCTCCGCAGGAACGCAGGGTGTTGAGTTTATTGCGGTAAATACGGACAAACCTGCACTGGCTGTTTCAAGTGCGGACATTAAGGTCCAAATCGGGGAGAAACTTACGGCGGGTCAAGGTGCCGGGGCGAATCCTGAGATTGGGAAGAAAGCCGCTGAGGAGAGTCGCAACAATATTGCTAAGGCTATTGAGAGCACAGATATGGTGTTTATTGCCGGCGGAATGGGCGGAGGAACAGGCACAGGTGCATCTCCTGTTGTAGCTGATATCGCTCGTGAAGCGGGTGCACTTACTGTCGGCGTTGTTACAAAGCCGTTTAGCTTTGAAGGCAGACGTAGAATGGAGCAAGCTGAAGATGGTATAAAGAATCTGTTGGGCAAGGTGGATTCTCTGCTTGTTATCCCTAACGATCGTCTTAAGAATGTTTCAGAGCAGAAGCTGACATTTGCCAACGCTTTCGAAATTGCAGACTCTGTACTGCATCAGGCTGTTGTCAGTATTTCTGAGCTTATAAAGAACACCGGGTTTATTAATTTAGACTTCGCTGACGTGACATCTATCATGAAAGATGCCGGATGTGCGCATATGGGTGTTGGTCATGCTGCAGGTAAGGGTAAGGCTGAGGAAGCTGCTCGCACTGCTGTTACAAGCCCGCTTATGGAAACTTCCATAGATGGCGCAAGAGGTGTACTTATCAATATCACCGGCTCGCTTGATATGGGGCTTGATGATGTAGAGCTTGCTGCAAGTCTTGTACAAGAGGCAGCGCATCCTGAGGCGAATATTATCTTCGGTGCATCATTTGACGAGGATATGGAAGATGAAATCAGGGTAGTAGTTATTGCCACTCGCTTCGGTGACAAAGCGGATAACAAATCGGCTCCGACAGGTGCTGAGAAGAAGTCTGATATCTTCTCAACCGAAAGGTTAACTAATATCACCGGGAAGATTGATACATCTACTGCCACGATGGTAGAGGAACCGGAACCTGAAGAACCACCACCTCCACCACCTGAAGAAGATCCGTTTGATACTATATTCAAGATTTTCAATTCAAAATAGGCTAGTAACTGCTGATTAATTCATGCTCTTTGTCTTTGTGGCTCTTTTTCCGCCTGTTACCCGAGTTTCTCAGTTAAATACATATAGTATTCGCCCTCAAAACTCGAATGACAGGCAAAAAAATACCTCACAAATCCTTCGGGCGGAATTAATCAGCAGTTACTTAGGTTAGTGATTGGGCGGCGAGGGGAGCGATTTATCCCTCGCCGCTTTCATAGTTAAGGTTATTTAAGGTTAAAGGAACTTTTTATGAAGAACTTGGTAGTGCAGAGCTATCTTTTTTTAATCATGAAAGACATGGCGGAGATATATGTCAAGAAGAACGTCGCTCGTGGAGCGGCGGCTCTTTCGTATTATCTGACACTTTCTATATTTCCTTTACTAATATGTGTAAGTGCGATACTTGGAAATACTTGGCTTGTAGATACAGATCTGGGTGAATCTCTCAGAGAGTTTCTTCCTGATAGTGCGTTTTATGTTATATACGAGTTTTTAAGATATGTCGGCAGATTTAGGTCTGACCTTATGCTTTTTCTTGGAGTTATAGCGATGCTGACGACGTCGTCTGCGGCATTTCGCTCGTTTACGGGTACAATAAATGAAATTCAAGGCAGTGCACGTCATACGGGGATTTGGCGTGGGATATTTAGTTTTGTGAGTTCTATTGTGTTTTTGCTGTCGATTTATATTTCCGGTCTTGTTATTATAACGGGAGAGTGGATAGTGGAAGTAATTGGCGAGAACTTTACTGTAGTTGAGATTTTGGAACTTTGGAACTGGATGCGATTTATATTTTTGTTTTTACTGCTGTTTTGTATAATTTTTCTTATTTACATGTTTACTGCTCCGAAGGGGACGAGGAAGCGTGCGTGTCTGCCGGGGGCGATTACGGCTGCTGTTGTCTTGGTCGGTGCAAGTATGGTATATTCACATATGGTCACAGCTTCATTGCGGTATGCAATACTTTATGGTTCGCTTGCTTCGTTTATAATAATGATGGTGTGGCTGTATACATGCGGGATAATTCTTATAATGGGAGATGTGCTTAATATCACGGTTGCGAGAAAGAAACGAAATCGCATGGAGCAAGAGTCAACCCATACAGCCTAAGGAGAAACAATCCAATTTCTACAATTTACTACGTTTTTTTCGCTAGAACGGGACTTGTCGCCTTACATACGCGAAAAAACCGTAGCAAACAGTATCAATTGGCTGGAATACAATTAGCGGAGATTTTGATGAGTGATTATTTAAAGTCTGAGATTTCAGAGCTTAATATGCAGAGTATTTCGGTTCTGGGTTTGGCGCATGTCGGTGATGCTGTTTATGAGCTAATGGTGCGAACTTGGCTTCTAAGCTCAGGCACTTCAACGGCAAAGGGGCTTCATGGGCGGGCTGTTACTTTTGTTTCTGCTAAGGCTCAGGCGGCGGCTTTTTTGAAGATAAGTGATGTTCTGACCGATAAGGAGCTTGCGGTATTTAAGAGGGGTAGGAATGCTCATGTTAATTCGGTGCCAAAGGGGTCTACTTTTGATGAGTACCACAGGGCGACGGGACTTGAGACACTTTTTGGGCATCTTTATTTAAGCGGTCAAAGTGAGCGGCTTAATGAGTTGTTTGAGATTATAATTGCGCCTGAGGTTTAAGTTGTGGATTGGGGGATTCGTTATGGATTGGGGGATTCGTTATGGATGATTGGGTAGTGCGTTTAATAATATGGTTAGCTATTTATATATTTGCGAATTTAGCAACGCTGGAAATGAATCACTATCACAATGTTTGGGCACATCCTTCTGTCAGCAAAGAAGAACTTAAGCAAAAAGCAAAAAAGAGGTTAATTACTACTAATGCAGTTGTGATACCGGCCATAATTTTGCTTGAGGGCTTCATTAGATATACTTACTGATTTTTGAAAGGACGTAAATAAATTTGCCTCTTGATGCGTTGTGTCTGTCGGCACTCAGAGAAGAACTGTCCGGTCAGCTTTCGGATATGAAAATAGATAAAGTACAGCAACCTGAGCGTGATATGCTCGTGCTTGTCATGCGTGGAAAGTCCGGAGCGAAGCGGCTTCTTATTTCGGCAGGGTCGGGCGATATGCGTGTGCATCTTACGGAGCATAAGCATGAAAATCTTGCTACTCCGCCTATGTTCTGTATGTTACTGCGTAAGCATCTGGTCGGGGCGAGGCTGATATCCATTTATCAGCCGTCTGCCGAGCGTGTACTGGAGCTTGTTTTGGATACATATGATGCGATGGGGGAGCGTGGCGAGAAACGGCTGGTTATCGAACTTATTGCTAAGTCATCGAATATAATTTTGGTTGATTCCGATGGTGTCATAATTGATTGCTTAAGGCGTGTGGGTGGTGAGATTTCGAGTAAGCGAATGATACTTCCCGGGCTTATGTACCATAGACTTGAACCGCAGCAAGGAAAGATAAATCCGCTTGAAGTGACTGAGGAAAGATGGACTGAGGAATTTGACTTGCATGGCGGAAATACTGCTGATAAGTGGCTGCAATCTGTATTTTTTGGTTTTTCGCCGCTTATTTGCAGGGAAATTGCTTGGCGGGCTTATGGGGCTTGCGACCAAAGATTGGATGCTGTTTCGGATAAGGGTGAGGCACTGAGGCGAGAGTGTTATTCGATTGTTGAGTCTGTAAAGTCAGGCAAGTATGAGCCGTGGAGTATTATTGATTTAGAAGGCTTGCCGAAAGATTTTTCATATACTCATATTAGGCAATATGAGGGGTCTATGGTTGTGAGTGAGGCGGAGAGTTTTTCGCAGCTTCTGGACAATCATTATACTAAAATTTCTGAGATGAGCAGGCAGCGTGCTCGTGCTTCGGCGACAATAAAGACTGTGAAAACTGCGCGTGATAGAATGTTGCGTAAGATTATTGCGCAACAGGCTGAGATTGATAAGGCGGCGTTTCGTGATGGCTTGCGTGAGTGCGGGGATATCATTACCGCCAATATGCATCTGATGAGTAAGGGGCAAGTTGAGCTGATTGCGGAGGACTTTTATTCTGCTGAGGGCGGTAAGAGGACCATAAAGCTTGATCCGCTTAAGACCCCACAGCAAAATGCGGCTAAGTATTATAAGGATTATACTAAGGCGAGAAATGCTGAGCGATTTCTGACTGAGCAGATTGAGATTGGTCAGCGTGAGGCTGAGTATCTTGAGAGTGTCTTGGAGGCTCTTAGTTTGTCGGAAGGCGAGAGGGGTTTAGAAGAGATTCGGCAAGAACTTGTTACGACGGGTTATATTAGGGATAGAAAAGCTAAGGGCGGTAAGGGTAAGGTGCCGTCTGCGGCGGCTCCGATGAAGTTTATATCTTCAAGCGGAATGCAGATTCTGGCGGGTAGAAATAATGTGCAAAATGATATCCTGACTTTGAAGTCGTCTTTAAAGTCGGATATGTGGCTTCATGCGCAGAAGATTCATGGGGCGCATGTTGTTATTAATTGCAAGGGTTCGGTGCCCGATGATGTGACGCTCAGTGAGGCGGCGGCTATTGCGGCTTATTATTCTGCGGCGAGGGCGTCGGGGAAGGTGCCGGTTGATTATGCTCCTGTGCGGAATGTAAAAAAGCCGTCGGGTGGGCGGCCTGGTATGGTAATATACACGGGGTATAGTACGATTATGGCTGTGCCTGATGAGGGGCTTGTTAATTCGTTGCGGGTGTAGGTAGCAAATTCCCCTCCGTGGAGGGGTGGCGCATAGCGCCGGGGTGGTTAAATGTATACATTGAAGAAATTGGATGACCTTCCATATAATCCCAAGTTACGTGAGAGAGCAAAGGAGTTACGAAAGGCAGGGAATCTATGTGAAGTTTTAATGTGGCAGCAGCTTCACAAAAGAAAGTTTAAAGGTTATGATTTTGACCGCCAAAAGATAATTGGAAACTACATTGTAGATTTTTACTGCTCGGATTGCCGTACTGTAATTGAAATTGATGGCAGTTCACATAACGATAAAGCAGAATATGATAGTATTAGGGATGCATTTCTTATGGGGCTTGGATTAGAGGTGATTCACATACCTGCGGATGATGTCTTAAATCGATTAGATGCTGTAATGCAGATGTTACATAACCACCAAGCTTTTCGATTGTTATAATAACCACCCCGGCGCTATGCGCCACCCCTCCACGGAGGGGAATTTGGACATTTGAAGACTTTCCGGGAGTGCTTCCTAAGCGCCACCCCTCCACGGAGGGGAATTTGGGCCAAGAAGCAGTTAGTTTATATGTAGTTTTTTAATTTAGGGTTTAGGGAGATGCAATATGAGCTACTTTGAGTTTGAAAGCACAATTAATAAGGCTACTCTTAATGAAGTTTTGTGGCTTTTTATTCCACAGGCATTAAAGATTTTTCTGGCAATTGTATTGTTTAGCGTTGTAGTAAGTGCAATTTGGGGCGACTTTAGTAATGCGGTTGCTTTTCTGGCGTTAATTATGTTTTTTGTTTTATTAACGTTGTTTATGCATAAGAGAAATATAAAAACATTATTGCAAAGACAGCAAGAAAACGAGGGAACATCGGAGTTAAATATTGCAGTTTCATTTTTAGATGAGAGCATAAAAATACACAACATTCATTCAGGCGGGGAGATTTATATAAGTTATGATACTTATGTCAGATTTGAAGAAACGAAAAACTTTTATGTCTTGATTACAAAAGCGAATCAGTTTGTTGTTGTGAAAAAAGAAGTATTGACACAAGAGGGGAAAAATGAGGACTTTATTCATTTTTTAAGAGCGAAATGTACAAAGGTTAGAAAGTGGCGTATAAAAAGGAAGTAGTATAAGGAGCAAACTTTTTTATGAGTGAAAAAACCATGAGTGTGGATAGACTTGAGAATATTATATCGGTCTTTGGCTCATTTGATGAAAACCTCAGGCTTATTGAGGATGAATTGGGTGTCAAGATTACTGACAGAAATTCAGAATTGCATCTTTCGGGAAGTGAGGAGAATGTCTTTTATGCTGAGCAAGCGATAAATGGGTTGCTTATGCTTGCTGCAAAGGGTGAGGCGATTGATTCTCGTAATGTTCGTTATATAATCGGATTAGTTAAAGACGGGCAGGAAGAGAAGATAGGTGATATTTCAAGGGATATTGTTTGTATTTCCGCAAAAGGTAAGCCTATTAAGGCTAAAACTTTAGGGCAGAAAAAATATATTGATGCGATAATGAATAATACTGTTACGCTTGCTATAGGGCCTGCGGGAACAGGGAAAACTTATCTCGCGGTGGCGGCTGCGGTTGCTGCATTTCGTGGTAAGTCTGTTAATAGGATAATCCTAACTCGTCCTGCTGTTGAGGCGGGGGAGAGGCTGGGGTTTCTTCCCGGTGATTTGCAGAGTAAGGTCGATCCGTATTTACGTCCGCTCTATGATGCGCTTTTTGAGCTGTTGGGGGCGGAGACGTACAATAAATATTTTGAGCGTGGGAATATTGAGGTTGCTCCGCTTGCGTATATGCGTGGCAGGACGCTTGATGATTCTTTTATAATTCTCGATGAGGCGCAAAACACATCAAGAGAGCAGATGAAAATGTTTCTGACCAGGCTTGGCTTTGGGTCTAAGATTGTGATTACAGGCGATATTACACAGATTGACTTACCGCCCGATAAGACGAGCGGCTTGCGTGATGCTATGCGGATACTTGAGGGTGTGCCTGATATTGCTATTTGTTCGCTTTCTGCAAAAGATGTTGTGCGCCATGAGCTTGTGTCTCGAATTATCGAGGCTTATGACAAGCGAGA
>Ga0123355_10001593_pt1 | contig 31635 bp, 29 predicted proteins | sample TergutEmb28metaG_3_FD_89872 | JGI IMG/M metagenome (GOLD analysis project Ga0123355, IMG submission 89872) | Embiratermes neotenicus P1 segment gut microbial communities from Petit-Saut dam, French Guiana - Emb289 P1 | ecosystem: Host-associated > Arthropoda: Insects > Digestive system > Gut ...
CCCCCGCCGCTCCGGCGGGCAAAGCCCGCCTACGCTTCCTTTTTAATGGGGGCGCTGCCCCCATACCCCCGCCGCTCCGGCGGGCAAAGCCCGCCTACGCTTCCTCGCTTCGCTGCGGGGCCGTGCTGTTTGCACGGCTTATTCCACACGTCCTTGGCTGCAAAGCCCGCCTACGCTTCCCTTGCTTCGCTGTGGCGGCAACAAAACAATATTTACAGTAGCGGCGAAAATAGGTGTAAAATGGCGTCTATAAGCTCGTTTATCAGTCGGGTCTTCCTGCCATTCAAATAAATTTGTCGTGATGCTTCTAGTGTCTGCATGAAGTCATTTTTTATGTCTTCGATAGCACTTGATCGGAACAGCAATGTCGCGCATTCGAAGTGCAGGTATAGGCTCCTATAGTCGAGGTTAATTGTACCTACAACCGCAACTTCGTCATCGCTGATAAAACTTTTGGCGTGAAGAAAACCAGGCGTATACTCATAAATTTTTACCCCTGCTTCCAGCAAGAAACTGTAATAAGAACGGGCAAGGCGATGGATTAGCTTCTTATCGGCAATACCGGGCGTAATAAGTCGTACGTCTACACCGCGTTTTGCGGTTAATTGCAAAGCCTGAATCATCTTTTCGCTGATGATCAGGTATGGCGAATATATATAAACATATTTATCGGCTTGATTTAGCATGTCTACATATATATTTTCTCCTAATTCTTCGTTATCTAGAGGGGTATCGCCATATGGCAAAATAAAACCATCGCCTTTAACAGACTCGTCTACCTGATGCTTATATGCTAAGTAGTCATTAATGCGTTCGTCCTCTTTGCAAAAAGTATCCCACATTTCTATAAACATCAGTGTAAAGCTCCACACTGCATCCCCATACAAACGCACACCTGTGTCTTTCCATATACCAAACGGGCTGCTTATATTAATGTACTCATCTGAGATATTTATCCCGCCATTAAACGCCGTGTGCCCGTCTACAACTATGACCTTCCTATGGTCGCGGTTGTTCATAAACAATTGCAAATATGGCACTAAGGGATTAAAGCGCAAAACCTTAATGCCATTAGACCTAAGTTTTGACACATACCCTCGTGAAAACAGCCTATGTGACCCCAGGTCGTCTACAATAAGCCGCACATCCACACCTTCACTGGCTTTTTGCACCATTACCTCAAGCAACCTATCCCACATATTGCTTTCTTTGATAATAAAAAATTCAATAAAGATAAACTTTTCGGCCTTTGCAAGCTCGGCAAGCATATCCTCAAACATTAACTCGCCTATAGGATAATATTTGACCTGGGTATTATTGTAGGCATGGTAGGATGACTGATTTCTTATGTATTGAAAAAGACTATACATCCTGCCGCATTCAATTTTATTTAGGAATGGTAGGTTTCCGTCTTCGTCTAAGAGCCTGGCTATTAAAGCATGCTCGTTTATTAGTTTCGCTATTTTTCTTGTAGGGCGCTTGTTGCCAGCTAAGAGATACAGCGCCCCGGCTACTACTGGGAAGGCCAACAAAATAATAATCCAACTAATCTTGTATGCCGACGCTTTATTGCTTTTAATAATAAACAAAAAAACCACCGCACTGGCAGCCATACCTATATAAACAATAAATGGAAATGTTGAACGGGCTATTGACGCTACAAAGATAATGGCAGCAATCTGTATAACAATTAAGATTATGGTTGCAGTTAATCTTGTTGCGAATAATCTAAAGAATTTCACGTCGCACACCTTCTTCAAGGATCTGAATGCATATGGTTATTATACCAAGCGCGAACTTAAACTTCAAAAAAGCGTGACATTCTGCATTGAACCATTGCAGAATGTCACGCCAAAATGTGGTTTAAGTTCGCTCCAAGAGAGAACTTAAACCACAAAAAAGTTGACATCCAATTTATCATGTGGCATTATGTCACTACACATGTAGTGATAATGTAGTACATAATAAGGAGAATAGCTAAATGGATTTTAAACTTAGCGACTCGGAACTGGCCATCATGCAGATATTATGGGCAAATGGCGAAACTCGCGCCACCGAGGTAGCAGATATTGCTAAGGCTAGATTTGATTGGGAAAAGAACACCGGATACACCTTCTTGCATCGCCTCATCAAAAAAGGTGCTGTTATACGGCGCGATCCCGGTTTCTATTGTACCGCGGCTTGTGAGCGCGACACTTTACTTGCACAAGAAGCGCAAGAAGTAGTGAGTAAATTATACAGCGGCTCTATAGGCCAGTTTGTAACCGCTTTTTTTGGCGGAAAAGCTATATCTGCCGAGGAAAAAGAGCAGTTGCAAAAACTTATTAACGAGCAGAGATAGGAGATGATGGCGTGATGTTTATTTTCGAAACATTTATATCTATGAGCTTAACAGGCAGCGTTATGATACTTGCCGTTATGTTTGTCCGCCCTCTGCTTAAACGGTGGCGAACCCATGGTATACTATTGCTTTTATGGATTTCTGCTTGCTTGATGCTCTTGGTTCACTTCCGTTTTTCTTCCCCGACCAGTGTGTTTAATGCCGTAAATAGCCTGCCCGTCATTTCCGACGCATTTGCGATTGGTAATTTCATAGGCGGTGAAAGCGCCCTTATGACAGCATATTACGAGTATCCGCAGGCAATAGGTTTCGTTAATAGTGCTGAACATATACGTCTTATAATTTCCGGGGTTTGGCTAACTGGGGCTTGTATAGCTCTTGCTTTTGCGGTCGTTTCGGCTCTATTGTTACGCCGGCGGTTTCGGGATGCTGTACCTCGGACCGATTTAAGTGCCTTTATAGGCCGTAAGACCTGCGTGTATGTATCGTCTGGCGCATCGGGGCCTTTGACTTATGGTATCTTTCGCCCAAGGATAATACTACCCTTTTCGGTTGATGAAATGGATAGCGAAGCCCTTGAGTATATATTACTGCACGAGGTTCAGCATATCCGTGGCCGCCATGTGCTTATTAATCTGCTATGGTTTTTGTCATTGTGCCTGCACTGGTTTAACCCTGTTGTATGGCTGGGCTGGTTTAGTCTGCGAGATGATATGGAAATAAGCTGTGACGCACAAGTGCTAAAGCGCATTGGGGCCGAGCGACGCACAGGCTACGCGCAAACACTGTTAAACATGGTGCCTGTTAGGCAGACTGTCTTCCCCCTGGCTTTTGGCTCATCCACCGCCAAAGATAGAATTAAAGAGATCCTTGCTTATCGCCCGGCCACAAAGCGAGCCATATGTGTCTCCCTTGCGATGATGCTTTGTTGTATTGCATTGTTTGCAGCCAGTCCTGCGCAAGTGGTAATGGCGGATCAATCGTTAGTCATTAGCATTTCGACAGTTGCCGTAGGTCCCGATGATACAAACTTCCACCTTTTTAGAATCCATTCACATAACAGTAGGTTTCAGGCAACCAACTCCAACTCAACAGCCTTCACCCATAGTGGCGCGTTTGCAAATCTTTCGGAAACGCAAAATTATTTTATTAATAACCATTTTGTTGATGCCGAAGCTCTTAAAACATATTTAGTGCCCGAATACGCCTCAAGTCATAGGTTTGGGTTTTCATTCGGGCCTATATTTTCCTGGCAAGGCTTAAATATATCCGTAGAAACCGATGATGAGATCATAATTTACATGCTGATGGACGCATCGACTTTCAGCAGTGATGAGCTTGACTTAGCGCAAGCGATTAGCGAACTAGTAGGCCGGAGGAATTGGAGTACGGACTTATTGCGGGATGATTGCCAATATCGTTTAGCTCTTGAAGGAGGTTGGTAAATAATTGCTGAAGCAGATATATGGGCAATTTTTTGCCCAAAAACACTACAAATGTAGTGGCGCGTAAACTAATAAATTTCAGTTTTGGCCCTAATGTCAAAACTGGAAAATATTGAGTAGAATCGCAAAGCGATGAAGTAACACTGTTTTCATATCTAAAATAAAAGTAGCCCTTAACGGGCCGTCTGGAGGCGTTTATCATCAAAATTGAAATCAATGGGATCACAAAAATTTACCCATCCGGCAAACAGGCTTTGCGAAATATAGACATACACATGGAAAGCCCCAATCTAATAGGCATTTTTGGCCCAAACGGCGCAGGGAAGACCACACTTATGAAATTACTAATAGCTGGACTTACCCCTACCAAGGGCGAAATTTTGCTAAGCGGTAAGAAGCTGCTGTCACAGGAAAAACAAATGAAATCCCAACTAGGATACTTGCCCCAAAGTTTTGGGTTATTTGAAGAGCTTACGGTCTGGCAGTTTATAGACTATATGGCGGCCCTTAAAGGCATACAGGATAAAAAATCTATCGAAACCGTCCTGCAGCAGGTAAATCTTTTGGAGCAACGCAAAGTCCGTATTCGCCGTCTTTCTGGCGGTATGCGCCAGCGTGTTGGCATTGCGCAAGCGTTGCTTGGCAACCCACAACTACTGATTTTGGACGAGCCAACCGTGGGCCTTGACCCGGAGGAACGGGTAAAGTTTCGCAATCTGTTTTCTGAGATGGCTCGGGATAAAATTGTCCTGCTCTCGACTCATATAGTCGAAGATGTGCAATCTATATGCAACCGGGTTTTGATTCTTGATAAGGGCAAAATTCTCTTTGACGGAGCACCCTCAGACTTGGTAGCCAAAACGACCGGGCATGTAGGTGTATTTGTCTCTCAGATAGGTGACCCCGAGCCGGTAAACTGCAAGATCGTCTCAAAAATTAATATAGCAAAGGGAATCCAATGCCGAATTATAGCCGATGAGCTGCCCGATTTCGCGGAAGCGGCGGAGCCTACTTTAGAAGATGCTTATCTTTATTATATAGAAAAGGGGGCAGATGGACTGTGAATATGAAAAAGGCCGGGATATTCTCGCTTTACCGCGTAGAGCTTAAACGGCTGGCGTTATCAAAGTTTGCATGGGGCGCCATAATCCTTAGCTTGTGCGCGCCATTTATGGGATATTCCACACATCTAAGCAACCCCCATGTGGTAACAGGGCAGTTTATCGCTAGCCCTGTGCTGGTAGGCGCTACTGTGGGCGCGCTGATATGGGGACTACTAACCATGCTGGAGTCTAACCGGATACATCGATCCGGAACCGGTATGTTGATAGATGCTATCGCCTCCCCCATTTCAATGGCGTGGGTGCGTGTGGCTGCGCTTATTACCTTGTCGACAGCGGTGTGCTTGCTTGTCGCGTTGGTTTATCTGCCATATACCGCTGTCAATGTGGGCTCTTTGTTCACCTTTGACCTATATATCATCAGTTTTCTTGTTTTGATGCTACCTACTTGGTGGATTTCAATTTTATTAGCCTCTGCCTTTAGCCAAATTGCAAGGCGTATCGAGCCGGCCGGGCTACTATACGCGGCAGCTGCACTTTTTAGCTTTAACGCAATGGCTACCGGTAATTTATTCACGAGCTGGTTGAACCCAATTGTGCTTACTTTTTCTGATGGATTCTCAAGCCTTTTTTATCTCCGGATTGCTTTTTACACCCGGTTGATCTGGCTGGCCTTTTCGGGGGGGCTTTGGGTATTCTCGTTGCTATGCATACGCCGGTACCAGAAAAACCTGGCCGGGTCTTTTTTGCGCGGGCTAAGGAAAGTCTATCTCCCGATAGGAGCGGCGGCGCTTTTGGCTGCCGGGTCTTTCTTGTGGGTAAATCAACCTTTTGTTGACCACGGCCCAGTAGAGTTTACTTTTGGCTCGGGCGCTACTCACTATGTTCACACTAATATATCGGGAGTTTCATATCAATTGACTCCAAGGCCGTCCACAGGCCAGCTTCATGGTGTTGCCAAATATACGACTTCATCAGGTGGCAGCGGACGGTACAGTATTTGGCTTAACGCCGGCTATAGAATCCTAAGCATCGAATACGATGGCCGCCCAGTAGAATTTACCCCAACCTCCGAAATACAGGCCGACGCGCGGCGGACAGATTTCACTTTGGCGCATAGCGGCTGGGAAACCTTAAGGATAGAGTACGAAGGCTTTCCTACAATGATACGCGCCTTCGCGCCCGGCAGCTGGGGCAACGAAATCAACTCCACAAATATTACGCTTTCCAATGCCGGCTCGATACCTCGTATCGACGGTTTGTCGCTTCCCATATCCTACAACCTGGAATTGACTTTGCCCAGCAACATGATCCCCGTTGTTAATCACAGGCTACTGGCAGACTATACAAATCTGGATAACGGCTCCAGGCTTTGGACGGGATACATCGAAGCTTTTGGCCTAAGGCTAAACGCCGCCGATTACATTGTAGAATCCTTTATCGCCGCCGATATGGATGTGGATTTTATTTTCAGCAGAGCCTACGAAGATATTATGAGAGAATTTGAAATCCCCGGCTCAATAGCGGAAGTGCTTGATTTTTTCACGGATATACTTGGCCCACTGCATTGGGCGCATCTCCCTAGCCTTTCGATGCTTCAAAGCAGTGCCCTTATGTTTGGAGGGATTGCAGGAGACGGTTTTGTAGAGTGGGGCGAAAGTATTTTTACCGTCAGCAGCTTAGATAATCCTCTACAAGGCAACGATGCCGCCGAGGTTTTTGTCCATGAAATGGTTCACATGTGGTGGGGCGGACTGGGTGTCTTTAGCGGATGGAGCGATGGCGATGATCTATGGTCGGACGAGGGGCTGACGGTTTATTATACGTATCGATTTTTTAAGTACAAATACGGCGAAGAGTACGCCAGGCGCCATTTTGTAGATGCGTGGCAGGCTGCCGTGGATATCCAGGATAGATGCTTTTTCTCCCGTAACCCAGAATACTTTGAAAGACTCCCCGAAGTTTTCCGCGCCCGGATTAACATGCGCAACAGGGGCACGAACCTATATGCCCGGATGCCGCTTATGATTTTAAGAGCCGAAGAACTGATAGGAGGGCCAGAAAAAATGGACGAGTTAATGCGCCAGGTGCAGCAGGAATTTGCCGGCAATGGGTTTAGCAACCCTTTTACTTTCCAGCATTTCTTGGATGCAGTTGACTTGGAGGAGGAGGATTTGAGGCTTGGGTAAAATATTCAGATACGAACTAAAGAGGATGCTTATTAATAAATTTTATATCTGCCTGATTCTTATTAATGGGGTTTATGCTTGGTTTTTGTTGTCTAATGAAATAGTGACCGGCATCGCTTTTACAGCACCTTTTTCTTTGTGGAGTTTTGGCGCTTACCTGGCAGGGATGATGCCTATGGCAATACTGACAGCTTTGTTTTTGCTAAGCATTTATTACTCCAAAAACGAAAAGCAAGTTGAAGCATTAACCTCCGCAACACCTGTGGACATAGCTAAATATATGCTGATTAAAAATGCAGCCGTTACGCTGGGGTTTTTATTAATCTGCTTAGTAGTTATTGTATTGAGCATATTTTTTTACGCTACAATCTTTGATTACAGGGGCTTTGCCATATTTATTATGCCTGCATTTTTAACTATCTTGCCTGGTTTTGTTTTTTTCATGGGACTCGGGCGTTGGGTTGGAGGTATCCGCTCGTGGCTTTTGTATACCTTGATACCGCTCTCATTTGCATTAAATTTTATGGAGCTACCCGGCGTACTGGATTTTTTCGGAAACAACTATTTTAATAATTATCCGCTGGGTCTACCGGTTGGCGCGGATGGCGAGCCGGCATTTATGTTTAGCGCGATGTTTCTGATTACTCGGGCATTGTATTTAGTTGTTGGTGGGGTTTTGTGGGTTGTTAGTTTAAGACCTGCCAGGCGTTAAGGGCACAATCCAGTTATAACGCTTCATTTTCACATTCTTCTTTATTATATGGAGCGCCTTTAACCAAATCATCAACTCATATAGCACCATGAAACTCGCATCAAATAGAGCAACTGCATGTATAAAAAAACACCCCTCGTAGGGGTGTTTTACTTAGCGAACCAGAAGGGGCTCGAACCCTCGACCTCCGGCGTGACAGGCCGGCACTCTAACCAACTGAGCTACTGGTCCAACGAAAGAGATTATACACATGGCGGATGTTAGTGTCAAGTTTTTGGGGATAATTTATACGGAAGCAAGGATTACTTCGTAAGCTTCCTTCAGATTGTATACGCGTATCATCCCGTTTGCCTTAGCATCATAACCATGGTTATTAGGATGGTCGAATAAAATCTTCAAATAATTGCCGCCAAGCAAATTATATACTTCATCGTCAATTAATACATCGCCCATGATTTTGTTTTTTTTGCGCGCAATGATTATGTCATCACGAGAAAGGAACGGAAAATGCGTTGTCACCCATTCAAATTTCATGCCCGCGGTTCTATTATTATGCGCTGTTACAATTGAGACCTCGTGACCATCATCCACCATTTTCTTTAGGTATTCATAACTGCCCGGCTTTACTGTATATGATTTGCCAAATACTTCATCCTGCAATGGGAATTCTATTTCGTCTCTTGAGAGCATCGGAAACGCTTCATAGATTTTTTCATGACTCATGCCTTGAGGGTTTACAGAAAGTCCATGCTTCTTGTTGAGATATTCAACCCAATCCTCGGATACATTGTTTAAAACATTGTCGCAGTCAACCATGATATGGAGTCTATTCCTGCTATATGATTCCATGTTTCCTCCCAACATCCAAACGTTTATTTTAGCGATACCTTCGACACAATGTGTTGCGCATCAAAGGTATCGCTAAACGCCTTCACATTATTTATGCTTTGCATCTTTCTTGGCATCCTCACCCACTTGGTTAGGCAGCACCGCGTTCAAGATCATGCCTAAGATAATAGCCACAGGTAAATTCATCCTGTCTAGACGTACACTTTCCCCGGCTATGCTTACCACGATAGGCGTACCAAATCGCATTCCGATACCCACAACCAGCATCACGGACATGATTATCAGATATTTAACGATATTTAAGTCAACATGCTCCTTAACATTACGCATACCTATCGACGCAATCATACCGTAAAGCATAATTGACGCACCGCCGATAATGGATACAGGTATAGACCTGATAACCTCCGCAACCGCTGGCGACAGCCCCAATATTATTGCGAATACGGCGCCGATAGCCACAACAATCGATGAAAATACTTTTGTTATAATCAACAACCCAACATTTTCCGAATATGTCGTATTCATGGGCGTACCAAACATCGCGACAAGCATTGACTGAAGGCCATCGGCAAACAATGTCCGGCTCAACCCTGGCTTTTCTCTTAGCAAATCCTCGCCCATTTCGGCACCCACGATAACATGATCCGCTATATTTTCTGCCACTGTTGCAAGGGCGAACGGGGCCATCATTAAAATAGGCACTATATGGAACCGCGGAGCCATAAACGGCGGCAAGCCAAACAGGCTGGCTTCCGACACTGCGGCAAAATTAATAAGGGCGCTGCCGTCTGCGTTGGTTGCCCCGGCCAGATTCATTATTACCGCCACAAAATAGGCTATCGCTAAGCCAATAAGTATGGGGAATGTCTTGACCCGACCTTTCCCAAACATCATCACTACAATGATAATTATCGCCGTTAGCGGCCCCAAAATCCAATTGGTTGAGAATTGGTTAATCGCATGAGGTGCTAAAGTCACACCAATTAACACAACAGTTGGACCGGTTACAGCGTGGGGCATGTACCGCATAAATCTTTCGGCACCAATTAACTTAACAACTATAGAAAAGACTAAATATACTACACCTGCCGTTACTATGCCGCCCAAGGCATATTGCAGCCGGTCATAATGGGTGAAAGCATCACCCGCAAACGGCCCCCCTGCTGCGTCAATTATGCCCAAGACACCAATCATAAAAGCAAAACTGCTTCCCATGGTCATTGGAGACTTACCCTTGGTAAGCATAAGGAATATAAGTGTGCCCACACCCATACCAAACAGCGTCACTTGCGGGCTCATACCTAGTGTAAGCGGCACAATAATCGTCGCGCCAAACATTACCAGCATCGACTGCAGGCCTTTTACAATCAGTGACAGCGGGTTTTCACCCCTGTGTGCGGTTTGCGCTACGCTGGATACATCCCAGTACCGTTGCCATAAATTCTTCATATTGCCAAACCCTCCTATAAAAATAATTTATTGCGGTCCCAAGCACATATTTGCTGGAATCGGTTTTAGAAGCTGTGTTCATAAAAAAAGTCCGGTTAAATGACTAAAGGTCATTTACCGGACTTTAATTTCACATATAAATCTTGAAACAATTCAAAAATATGGCCAAAAATGTAGGAATACAAAAGATTTATGATTGCACCGTCCCGGCTGCGTAGTCTGTCCATCGTATCCCGCCCCTCTTTTGCGATTTGCCTAAACGGCGGTACTGTACCATATACGAACAGGATACGCAAGCCCTAATTTCCCCTTTTGCAGATTTTTCATCTATACCACTTGGCCTGTGCGCGGTACATTTTGGCGTAGTGCTCATCCCGCGACATAAGCTCCTGATGCGAGCCATCCTCAATTATCTGCCCGTCTTTAAATACCAAAACGCGGTCAACCATAGCAGTTATACCCAAGCGGTGGGAAATTAGTATCGTTGTCCTGTCATCGGTTAAAGTTGCAAAATTACGGTAAAGCTCCGCCTCCGCAATGGGGTCGAGGGCAGATGTAGGCTCGTCAAGTATCATAATTTTTGCGTCTTTGCGGTAGGCTGCGCGGGCGATTGATATCTTCTGCCACTGCCCGCCGGATAAATTATTGGCGTTTTCGGAAAAGGAACCTACCAACTCATCCAAACCGTTTGGCTGCTCTTCTACTACATCGTTTACATTTATTTTACGCAGCAAGTCCATTATTTCATCATCGGTGGCAGCGCGAGCTTGGTCGGATACTATAATATTTTCGCGCAGGGTGGCTTCGTATCGCGCAAAATCTTGAAACACTACAGAAATGGCATTGCGGGCGGCTATAGGCGCTATACCGCTAATTTTTATATCTCCGCTCTTTGGCTCAAACATCCCGCATAGCAAACTTATAAATGTAGATTTACCACTTCCGTTTTCTCCTACGATGGCTATTTTTTCACCGTCTTTTATCGAAACAGTGACGCCCTTTAGCACACTTACATCCGTATTTGGATATTCAAAATCCACATCTTCGAATACAATGTCTCCCTTTGTGATATCAGCTTTTTCAGTACTTTCCCGCTCCAGGTCTTCCAGATAAAAAAATTCCTGCATATAGGGGATGCTCTGCATCAGCACCATAGTGCCAACAAAAAATTCCCCCGTCGCAGATTCCAATCAGAAGCACAGCCGTCCGCCTTCCCTTCAATTCTATACTTGATGATATCGTGTAAATCATAGCCTTTGCAATTGATATGTAGGATGTAATCAGTGAAAGGTGTAAATAACACTGTTCGGATAACTCCGTTATAAAAACATCATAGCTGTGATAAAATGGCTTTACTGGCTGAATGTAAAACTTAGATGGCGCACTTATGTACCACCCACGAGGTGGTACGTGCGTAAAAATCTATTTACTGCGGAGGTAATCATGGAATGTAAGTTTGAATGTAAATCTTATCCATTTGATACACTTGGAAACTATATTTGGGCTGATGTCGTTGCTTTTTATAAAGGGAAATGGTTGCTTAGCAAACATAGAGAAAGAACGACATGGGAAACACAGGGCGGGCATATTGAGGTTGGGGAAACGTCATTAGAAGCCGCAAAAAGGGAGCTGTATGAAGAATCAGGGGCGATAGAGTTTGATATTGAACAGCTATGCGATTATTCAGCTACTGGAAGTATCAATGGAGTTAATATACAGGGGAATAGTCAAGTTTTTATTGCGCAAGTTCATGTTTTAGGTGAAATACCGTGCCAAAGCGAAATGGAGCGAATATGTTTATTTGATTCAATTCCAGATAATTTAACTTATTTGGACATCACAAATGAAATTTTACCAATAGTTTTAAGAAAGCGGGAGCAGCACAAGCGTAACGATTAACAAATGGTTTAACTGGCAATGCGAAGAGATTTTATGTTTTTGGAGGAATCGAAACATGGAGCAATTTTCTATACCGGGTGTTGGTGGAATTATCGAAAAAGAGATAGATGGTATAAAAAGTATACTTATGCAAACACGCATCAAAGCCAATTCGTCATGTGAAAATGGACTTATTGAAATACCCGCCGGGAAAATTCGAGCATTTGAAAACATATTCTGCACACTTAAAAGGGAAATTAAAGAAGAAACAGGATTAGAAGTTGTTGAAATACAGGGCGAAAATTCATCTACGATTTACGAAGGCAATTCATATAAAGTTATAAATTTTATGCCTTTTTCCTGTTCGCAAAATCTTATTGGCGAATATCCAGTAATGGTTTTTGTGTTCATTTGTAAAGTTGAAGGTGAATTGCTACCTTTTTCTGATGAAGCACAAAATTATAAATGGACACCAGTTATAGATGTAAAACGGATTGCTGAAGATTCACCACATACCTTGTATCCTATGCACGTAGATACTTTGAAGAAATACGTCTATTCTAACGAGTAGTGTAAGCGACGTTATTTCCGCCCTTCGCAGATTGCATCTTAATAATTGGTGGCTTAAATTGTTTAAAAGGCAAATTTTCAGGTAATATCCTTGACTTCCACCACTTCAAGTGATACAATCTCGCACGTTTACGGAGGGTGGGCGATTGCCCGCCTTTCTTTCGGCGTTAAATTATCCATCAAATTGCGAAGGAGGTGAAACATGCTAACATTCAACCAGCTGGTAAAGCGCGGGCGTCAAGACAAGGTGCGTAAGTCCAAGTCCCCGGTTCTTCAAAAGGGCCTTAACTCTATTAAGGACAGGGAAACAGACCAAAGCGCTCCACAAAAACGCGGCGTATGCACTTATGTACGCACTAAGACCCCTAAGAAGCCTAACTCGGCCCTTAGAAAAATCGCGCGCGTTCGCTTGTCCAATAAAATGGAAGCCACCTGTTACATCCCCGGTGAGGGCCACAACCTGCAAGAACACAGTGTTGTGCTTATCCGCGGAGGCAGAGTGCGCGACTTGCCCGGTGTACGCTATCACATCGTACGTGGCACATTGGACACAGCCGGCGTGGCAAACCGCAACCAGGCCCGCTCCAAGTATGGGGCGAAGAAGCCTAAAAAAGCATGATGAAGTTTTTTGCCTACGGCAAAAACCGCAAATTAATTTCCGCGTAGAAACATCGCGTAAATTAATTTACTAAACTAGCTAAGCGCTGTACTTTATATAGCATCATGCGTATTCAAGTTTAACATCTCTTCGAGCTTCCCCGGAAGCTGCTTTGAAGCGTTCGCAGTTTCCGTCTCGCTTTCAGAGTGTTTAACTAAGAATCCGCACAGTACAGGCGCGAACGTGCACAATCACGAGTACCGATGAATTAATCTCAGTTATTAAGGAGGGAAGCCTCGTGCCAAGAAAAGGACATGTAGGCAAGCGTTCTGTCTTGCCTGACCCGCTGTATAACAGCAAAATAGTAACAAAGCTGATAAACGGCATCATGTTAGACGGCAGGAAGGGCGTAGCCCAAAAAATTGTCTACGGCGCCTTCGAGCAGGCGGCGGCCAAGAAAAATGCCCCGGCCATAGAAGTGTTCGAGGAAGCGCTAAATAATATCATGCCTACCCTGGAAGTAAAATCCAGGCGTGTCGGTGGTTCGACTTACCAAGTACCCATTGAAGTACGCCCAGAAAGGCGTCAAACTTTGGGCCTTAGGTGGCTGGTATCTTTCAGCCGTAGCCGCAACGAGAAGCGCATGGTAGACCGCCTAGCCAACGAGCTTGTGGATGCGTCCAACAACACTGGCGGAGCGGTTCGCAAGAAAGAAGAAACCCACAGGATGGCAGATGCCAATAAGGCATTCTCCCATTATAAATGGTAAGAATCGCGCTCAGCGCGATCCCGAAGGAAGCGGAAGCGGGCTTTGCTCGCTGTAGCGGCAGGGCTTGGGGTTTGACCCCTGCAAAGCAGGCGTGCGCAAGCACGAGCCAGCAAGCACAGCTTGCGAGAGGGCAGCGCCCCATTAATAAAGAAAGGAAACATGGTGTAAAAAGTGAGAGCATTCCCACTAAACAAAACAAGAAATATAGGCATAATGGCGCATATCGACGCGGGCAAAACAACCCTGACCGAGCGCATCCTCTTCTATACAGGCCGCAATTATAAGGTTGGAGAGACCCATGAGGGTACCGCAACCATGGACTGGATGGAGCAGGAGCAGGAGCGGGGCATTACTATTACTTCCGCGGCGACGACCACACAGTGGGAGGATCACCGCATCAACATCATCGATACCCCGGGCCATGTGGACTTTACCGTGGAAGTGGAACGTTCCCTGCGTGTACTAGACGGCGCTGTGGGCGTATTCTGCGCCAAAGGTGGCGTAGAGCCACAATCGGAAACGGTATGGCGTCAGGCCGACAAATATAGCGTACCCAGGTTGGCATATGTAAACAAGATGGACATCATGGGTGCCGATTTTTTCAATGTTGTTAACATGATAAAGGAAAGGTTGGGCCATAACGCCGTGCCTGTGCAACTGCCAATAGGGGCAGAAAGCCAGTTCACCGGCATTATTGACCTTATAGACATGCAAGCCTACCATTTTACAGGCGAGCATGGCACAACTATAGAAACCCAACCAATCCCGGAAAACATGCAAGCCCAGGCAGAAGAATACAGGCAAAACCTGATGGAAGCCATTGCAGAAACCAACGAGGACTTGATGGAAGTCTTCTTTGCAGAAGGAGAACTAAACGCAGAAGCAATGAAGGCTGGCCTACGCGCCGCATGTATTGCGACTACGATAATCCCAGTTTTTTGTGGTTCGGCTTACAAGTTCAAAGGTGTCCAAAAGCTGCTTGACGGCGTAGTAGAATACTTGCCCGCCCCAACAGACATCCCTGCGATAAAAGGTATTTTGTCCGATAACGACGAACCTACAGAGCGTAAGGCATCAGACGATGAGCCTTTCTCTGCTCTGGCCTTTAAAATCATGAACGACCCCTTCGTGGGTAAGCTGGCTTTCTTTAGAGTGTATTCCGGTGTGCTTAATGCCGGCTCATATGTATACAACTCCGTTAAAGGCAAGAAGGAGCGCATGGGTCGTATACTACAGATGCACGCCAACCACAGGGAAGACGTAGACAAAATCTATGCCGGTGATATCGCTGCCGTAGTTGGCCTAAAATTTACAACCACAGGCGATACTCTCTGTGACGAAAGCAAAAGCGTAATACTAGAGTCGATGAACTTCCCCGAGCCGGTTATCTCCGTAGCTATAGAGCCAAAAACCAAGGCCGGCCGCGACAAGATGGGTATAGCTCTTGCCAAGCTGGCAGAGGAGGACCCGACGTTTAAGACTCATACAGACCAAGAAACAGGCCAAACCATAATCTCTGGCATGGGCGAGCTTCATCTGGAAATTATCGTGGATAGGCTGCTGAGGGAGTTTCGCGTCGAAGCTAACGTAGGCAAACCTCAAGTCGCGTACCGCGAGTCATTCAGCAAAGCCGCTGATGTCGAAGGTAAGTACGTACGCCAGTCCGGCGGGCGCGGCCAATATGGTCACTGTAAGATACTTTTCGAGCCAATGGACGCCAACGACAAAGACAATGTCTACGAATTTGTGGACAAAGTCGTGGGCGGCGTTGTGCCTAAGGAATATATCCCCGCCATCAAAAGTGGTATCGAAGAAGCAATGCAATCCGGTATCATTGGTGGCTATCCGGTACTGGGTGTTAAGGCTACACTATACGACGGCAGCTACCACGATGTAGACTCGTCGGAAATGGCCTTCAAAATCGCAGGCTCCATGGCATTCAAAGAGGCCATGCGCAAGAGTGATCCAAAGTTACTCGAGCCAATCATGAAAGTAGACGTAACCGTACCAGAGGAATACATGGGCGATGTAATAGGCGACATAAACAGCCGACGTGGCAGAATTGACGGCATGGAAGCCCGCAACAATGCGCAACTAATCCATGCCTATGTACCACTTGCCGAGATGTTCGGTTACGCCACAGATTTACGCTCAAAAACTCAAGGACGCGGCATCTACGCGATGGAAATGCACCACTACGAACCAGTACCAAAAAGTGTTCAAGAAAAGGCAATAGCAAAATAGTTGCAAAGCCTGACAATATTGTTATACTAAGGTAAATCATCCGAGGAGGACAAGACCAATGGGAAAAGCAAAATTTGAAAGGACGAAGCCTCACGTCAACATCGGGACCATCGGTCATATCGACCATGGTAAGACCACGTTGACCGCCGCCATCACCAAAACATTGCATGAGCGGTATAAATTAGGCGAGGCCGTTGCTTTCGATAAGATTGACAAAGCGCCAGAAGAAAAAGCGCGCGGTATCACCATCTCAACTACTCACGTAGAGTACGAAACCCCTAACCGCCACTACGCACACGTAGACTGCCCAGGCCATGCTGACTATGTTAAAAACATGATCACAGGTGCCGCGCAAATGGACGGTGCAATCCTTGTAGTAGCCGCTACAGACGGTGTTATGAGCCAAACCCGCGAGCATATCCTGCTTGCACGCCAAGTAAACGTACCCAAAATCGTAGTTTTCATGAACAAATGCGACATGGTTGAAGACGAAGAGCTTCTTGACCTTGTAGATATGGAAATCCGCGAGCTTTTGGACAAATACGAATTCCCCGGCGACGACACACCAATCATACGCGGTAGCGCCCTTCAGGCACTTAACAACCCAGAAGGCGAATGGGGCGACAAGATTCTTGAGCTTTTCGAAGCCGTAGACAGCTTCATCACAACCCCAGAGCGCGATGTAGACCAACCTTTCCTTATGCCTGTTGAAGACGTATTCACAATCACCGGCCGCGGTACTGTTGTAACCGGTCGTGTAGAGCGTGGTACCCTTAACATCAACGACAAAGTAGAAATCGTTGGCTTTACAACCGAAAAGCGCGAAGTAGTAGTAACCGGTATCGAGATGTTCAAAAAAGACCTAGGCACAGCCCTCGCAGGCGACAATGCAGGTATCCTCTTAAGAGGTGTACAACGTACAGATATCGAGCGCGGCCAAGTGCTTGCAAAGCCTGGTTCTATTTCCCAGCACACCAAGCTGACTGCACAAGTATACGTACTATCTGCCAACGAAGGTGGTCGTCATAAGGCCTTCTTCAGCAACTACCGTCCACAATTCTACTTCCGTACAACGGACGTAACCGGTGTTATCACCTTGCCCGACGGCGTAGAAATGTGTATGCCTGGCGACCATATTGAGATGACCGTAGAGCTTATCTCTCCAATAGCTATGGAAGCCGGTTCTACCTTTGCTATCCGCGAAGGCGGCCGTACTGTAGGCGCTGGTGTTGTTGTAACAATTATCCAATAAATTTTAAACTAAGTTAGATTTAAAGCCGCAACGGATGTATAATCCTGTTGCGGCTTTTTTATTTGCTATGTTTGGAGGTATTATGAGTACACGTAAAAAATTAGCTCAGGTTGCTAAAACAAAAGCACAACGTTTTCTTCATGGCAGAGTAATGAAGACAGAACATAATATTCATGAAATTATTGAGCTGTTCCCCAAATTTCATATAGAGGAAGCAGATGGAATGTGGTGTGCGGCGTTTGTTTACTATTGCTGTATAAAGGCTGGATTTAAAATCCCAATAAGGCCAAAAGTATGCTCATGCAATTTGGCAGGCTGCAGCGCTTGGGAGGAATTGGCGATAGCCGATAAAGATATTATATATGCCTCCGCTAAAGATAGAAGCTTTTTGCCATCTCCCGGAGATATCGTATTGTTTGACAGGGTATTTATCGACAAAGAACATGATCATATTGGCATAGTAATTGAAAGAAGAGATGAGTCAATAATTGTAGCGGAAGGCAATATCAATAATGTCTCGGGCGTAATCGAACGCAAAATAGATTCGCATGTAAGAGCTTACATCAGGCTTCCTGATAATTATTCTAATACCGATTCCAATTAAAATCCCATCTGCCTATCGCGGCAAAACCGCTTGAAACGCTTACTCCGCGTTTCAAGCCGCCGCTCTGTCAGACGGGTTTTAATTTGGAATCGGTATAATGTAATCTTGAAAGTGGTGTAAAATGCAGACCAATCGGCTATTCGAAATTATTTATCTACTGCTGAGCAATGAAAACATGAAAGCAAAGGAGTTAGCTGAGCGCTTTGGCGTTTCTACGCGGACGATTTACCGGGATGTGGATACACTTAGCCTTGCTGGGATTCCTATATATATGGAAAAAGGCAGGAATGGTGGCATCCGCCTGCTACCCGACTTTGTGCTTAATAAATCGATACTCAGCGAGCAGGAACAGAATGAAATATTAAGTGCGCTTCAAGGCCTTTCGCTGGTAGGGGATGGCGAAGCCGGGCAAGTGCTTAAACGGCTATCCGCTATTTTTAACAAGACTGCTATAAACTGGCTGGAAGTTGACTTTTCGGATTGGAGCTTTGGCAATGGCTATGTTTTTGACTGCTTTAAGACAGCAATATTAGAAAAGCGCATCGCTAAATTTGACTATTACAGCACTTATGGTGAGATGACCCATCGCCATATCGAGCCCATTCAACTTTGGTTTAAGTCTAGGGCGTGGTATATTAAGGGGTTTTGCCTAAGCAAACAGGATATACGTTTGTTTAAGCTAGCAAGGGTACGCAATCTTTCAGTTGCAGACGAAACTTTTAGCAAGCGCGACTTACTTGCCCCAAGACCCGATACAGGCTCAGATGAGTCACATCACAAGCCGGATGTGACAATGCGGCTTAGCATTGCGCCAGAGATGGCATATCGCGTCTATGACGAATTTGCCGATACCATGGTAGAAAAGCAGCCGGACGGCAGCTACATTGTCACGGTCACATGGCCGGAAGATAATTGGGTTTATGGCTTTATCTTGTCTTTTGGGGAGTATATTAAGGTGCTTGAGCCGGAGTATTTGCGGCAAATTATTAAAGATAAAGCAATTAAAATCGCCGGGCAGTACTAATATATGACATGCTGTTGTCATATATATTGTGATATTGTTGGGGTGAATGGAGGTGTTGGCTATGCCAACCGTTAATAATATCAAGAAAACAATGCGCAAAAAAGGTATTCCGGCAGAATTAATGGAAAAATTTGAGTTTCCTGAGCCCGCTGAAAACCAAATGGGAGAAGTCCTCTCGCTTATTAATCAAATGAACAAGCTACTAACTCGTGAACAATGTCTTGCCGTCATGGAAGAACAGGGTTGCAGCAAAACCGAAAAATTTACTGCGCCTTTCCGTGAATTAGCGCTGACCCACGCAGGCAAAACTGTTGAAGAAAAAATTCAATTAATGTCAGAATTGAACGCTTGGCAAAGCATTACATGTCGCATGAACCCAGACGGTACAATTTCATTTTATTGGGGATTCGGGCAAGAGAATGAATATCGCTGCATTTGCCGAAAAGTAAACCATTGGGAAAAGCAAGGATGGCAACCCGATATTTCAAATACCTTTTGTGGTTGCTGTGCCGGTCATGTGCGTCATTCATATCAAATAGCACTTGGGGTTCAATTAAGGCTGAAAGAAATTGTTTCTTCGCCCCTTGATTCCGATGGAAAAAATCGATGCGAGTTCCTGTTTGAAATTGTAGGTTAGAAAGCCCTTATTCCCGCTGTTTTTCAGCAGTGGCACAATAGAAACAATTGCCAGATTATGTGTGATATAAAAAATCTAAAAAAGGAAAAGCGAAATGTCCGACCTCACCATTTTACGGGTTCAAAGAGAACTCAAACCGAAAATCGAAGATGTTTTGCCCTTTTATCTTGACGGCGAGGAGTTGAAAACCGCGTTGGATTTTGTCGCTTATTTGCGGACAAATAAAATGAGTCCCACATGGGCAGGCGTTCACAACAGTTGGACTTATAGCTATAAAGGTAAAGGTCTCTATAACATAATGTTACGTGCGACTAACATTTTATTTGTACATTATGATGAAGGTAAAAAATGGTTTATTGAGCCATATCTAAGGAATTTAAGCAAGTATGATGATAAAATTTTAAACGCAGAATTGCAATCCTACCTCTGGGATAATGTAAGTCATTGCCGAAACTTTTTAATGGGCGGCTGTAATTATCATAGCTGCGCACCGGGGATGAGTAAAACCATTGTCGGTAAAGAGTTTAATAATATCTGCTCCGCTCACGCCAGAGTTGGCCGCCGCGTCATGGTGGCATATGACCCGAGCAAAGCAACAATCGACTGTATAAAAAAATTGTTGGAATTTGAAAGAGAAGCAAGGCTAGATGAACATAAATGGAGGACACATCAATGTCAATAAAAAAGAACACTGATTGGCTCGCTGACATAAATAAACTCATGTCCGATGCAGGATGCAAATCAGCCAAAGTAAATCATATTCACTCCGGCAACGGCATCGAGCATTACCACGGTAAAACGAAAATCAAGGTTTGCAAACTCGTCACAAGCGAAAGCGGGCAATCCATTGTCATGCATGGCAACCATTTCACCACGCCGTACAGCATAGTGGACGAGCTCCCTGAAAACATGCTGTATGTATTGAAAAACCAACGCGGCTGCCGCCCCTGCACAGACCCGCAAACCTGCACAATGGCCGGAAACGGCGACAGATATTACGAGTTTGTGCACCATGGAAATACATACTATTGCTGCGGCTACAGCGGGTTTCGGTTTGACATTGGCCCAGACACGGATGCTACTGTGTTGACTTTGCTTGAAAAGTGGCTCAAAGCCGAACTCCAATGGTACGCCAATGATATGGAACAATTCCCTGAGCGAAAAATCGTCCTTGACGAAATAAAAAGCAGTTACGCCAAGCGATGGGCAAAGAACCGCATCAAACAACCCGCCAACGGCGAGGAGATATCTGTCTTTAACCTGCCGAACAAAGAGCAGTCTCAGTTCAAGCCCCCAATTGATGACGCATGTGACCATTTTCTTAAAGACACCGAATTGCGCCTTATAGCAATGGACTTGATTAACCACCTGCGCCAACAAGGTGCTGACCTGCGCTGGAAAGCTCGCAATAAATATGTTATCCGCTACAAGAAAATGGAACTGGCCTACATCCGCTTCGAAAATTGGAACGATTACAACATCGAAATCTGCGCATTCGGTTGGCGTGAGAATAACGACGTGATGCAAGGCTTTATCGAATCGCTTCCCGCCGATAATAAGGCGTTGTTTATTAAACAGCCGACATTCCATTGCCACAAATGCAATGAAATTTGCCGCCGACGCATAGCGTTCATTACCGAAAACGACGGAAGCCATGTGTTATGCTCGGGCAAGACTTTCGTAAGCGAGAACCCATCTCCTAACGAAATTGATAATGTAAAATTGCATATCAACATGGGGAGGGATTATATTGATTACAAAAGCTAACAGTTGTACAACAGAAACAATTGCCAGACTATGCGTTATGCAATATATGTACATATAGGCTAATTCCAGACAAAGGAGGAAAAAGCGAGTGCCTGAAAAACCAGCAAAACCCCAAGTAGAAGAAATTATTGCAGATGTTCTTAGTAATGAAGCGTTAGAAAATGCTTTAGACTTTGTTGCGTTTTTACGCGCAAATAAATTATCGCCCAGGTGGGCTTCTTTGAATTCATGGGCTGTGAGCTACAAAAATCAACGAGTATGCTACATAAGACTATCTGGTACCGCGCCCTATCATAATTTGGAAGATGGATCATGGCATATTAACCATGTAAATTATGGGCAGACCAATCTCGTAGGGGATGATAACGGGCAGCTCATTTCCGATGAAAAGCTAAAAGATATGGTTTGGAGCAATGTAAAATATTGCATAAAATGCTACAACTGCAAGGCAGGTAATATCGTGACGGTTCTTGGAAAGCAATTTGATGAGGTGTGTCACAGCTGGCTTATGATGAAAAACCCCGATGTTGACGCAATAAGCTGTGCAAAACGAATAGTGTTAATGAGAAAACAGGCAATTGCTAATACAGGAAAAATGTAGGCTGGGGGAGGAACAAATGTCAGATCAAAGCAGCATGGCCGCTTATGAGCTAATGATAAAAACCAACCATCATCTTATCAGAGGCGGTAATTGTAGTGATGTAGAAAAAGCTGATATAGCGCATCAGCTTTGTGCAGGCAGGATAACCGACGGACGCGTAAAAAAATTTAACCCCTACTGGTATCCTAAATTTTACATCCCGCCCCACAACAACGGAAAAAGACTCCAAACTGTGGTTCCCATGTCGCCCAAGACTTATATTGTCTCTGACAACGCATATGAGTTTGAAATACTTCGGCTCTTGCATCTGTTCCAGCCAGACGATGAAGTTTCTCATATGATTGAGGGGACGCTGAGTCGCCTTAAACAAACTTGCTTTGGTTACGAAGGCTGTCATTACGCGGAGTGCTTTGAGGCAGGGCTTACGGTATTACGCTTCTTGTCTTTCGCGGCAACCCATGACAGGGATTGGATAAAAAAGCAAATTGATGTGTACAACAACCATTTTGCCGACAACCGCCGTCATAGCGGTGTTCAAAAATATTATTGGCTGATCCTTTCCGATATGCCCTTTGACATAGCGGAGCCGGAAATTTTGCGCCAAAAAGATACAATCATTGACCAAATTAATCGCAGCTATGTAATAAAAAATGGCAACGAAGATATTTTGCTTTGCGTGATGCGCAACGTATTAGCACGCTTACCCGAGTATTCATATATCAAAGACCGCAAGCCATATGTTGACGAAAAAAGCGGACGATTAAGTTTTAAATGGTAAGATAGTCTAGCCATAACAGGCCTATCCGGTGACGGATATAAGACCGGAGAGCTTTGGGGCAAATTTGAGGAAATGTATCAAAAGAGCCTGTTCGAAAAAGCCGATGAAAACGGATATGAAATCCGCTTCTATGATGGCGAAAAGCCTGCTGTTATTGGGAAAAACATTCACGTAGGGTTTATTGCCAAAGCTACAGAACCCATTGAGGAATTTGCGACTATCATCTTACCTGCAACAGAGTACGCTGTTTTCGATATATTTGTTGCAAAGGGGTATGGCAGTGGGAATGCCGAAATGGATAGATGGCTTAAAGATAACCCGGCGCAATACCGCCAACTACTAATGGATGGCGTAGGGTTTGTTGTGGAGTGCTATAACGAAAAATTCAAAGACGGCGAACCCGATTCGATTGTAGAGATATGGATTCCCGTGTATAAGCAATCTTAATAGCCATACCTAAGCTAAACGCTGAGCAGCATAAACTAATTTTTATCGGAGGTCTTATATGATAGAACTACCCGAAGCATATGTGCTTTCTGAACAAATATCCCAGACTTTGGCCGGCAAAACCATACGCAATGCCGCGGCTAACACCCACCCTCACGGTTTTGCTATGTATACCGGCGACCCGGCTGCGTATAACGCTATGCTTGCCGGGAAAAAGATAACCGGCTCCGGCACTCTTACCAGGGAGACCTGTAGCTGCGATATTGTCGGGATTATATGTGATGACATGCTCCTAACCATCAGCACACCTATAAAATATCACGCGCCTGGCGAAAAGCTACCCAAGAAACATCAATTATTGCTGGAGTTTGAAGACGATTCTCATATGAGCTGTACCGTGCAAATGTGGGGCGGAATGCACTGCGTCCCCCTTGCAAATGTCAAAAAGAACGCCCCTCAGCCACCTAGCCCATATGATGATGCCTTCGATGAGGCGTATTTTGGTAGGCTGGTTAACGGCGTCAAGCCAAACCTAAGCGCTAAGGCATTGCTTGCCACCGAGCAACGCATCCCCGGGCTTGGCAATGGGGTATTGCAGGATATTTTGTTTAACGCTGGGGTTCATCCCAAGAGGAAAATCGAGGCTATGAGGGATGGCGATATTCAGCGGCTATTTTCAAGTGTAAAGACTACGCTCAAAGAGATGAGGGATAACGGCGGACGCGATACAGAAAAAGACTTGTTTAACCAAAGTGGAGGTTATAGGACTATTCTTTCAAATAAAACTCTGGCGTTCCCATGCGGTGTATGTGGCAGCGGGTTGGTACGGCAGGCTTATTTAGGGGGTAATATCTATTTTTGCCCGATTTGTCAGCCGATGGAGTAGGATGATGATTGATCTAAGACTATGTTTGTCTTGTTTTAGTCTTGTGTAAGACCGACAGTCTTGTGTAAGACCGACCACCCCGGCGCTGCGCGCCACCCCTCCAAGGAGGGGAATTAGGGCTGCCACGTGCTAATTCCCCTCCTTAGAGGGGTGGCACGTAGCGCCGGGGTGGTTTTTTTGCATATCCCCACTACCGATACAACACTTTAGGCACCACATAACACACTTCCGAAAGCGAATCCGGGTGATTAATCGCAAATAATATTTTATTAGCCAGCCGCTCACCCATAGACTTAGTTTGAACATCAACCGTTGTTATTTGATTAGCTACATTTACATACTCTGTGTTATTGTCAAAACCTGTAAGACACACTGCGCTTTGCTCTATCCCACGCTCGGTGAAGTATTGCCGGATGAAGTGAGCAATATAGTCACTGGCGCATACAAATCCCTCCGGCATGGCATCCAAATATCCAAGGTAACGATCCATATTTGTTTGGGCATAGTTTATGTCTCCTACAAACTGCTATCCGATAATATTTATTAAAATAAACGCTCCACCTTTGTTGACAAAACTGTCTGCAAAGTTGGAGCGTTTTATTTTGAGTACTTATAAGGAATAATCATTATTACAAGCTTCCTGAATTAAATTTTACAAGCTTCTCCCAATCAAACTCATCTAGGGCATTGGCAACTTCTTCAATGACTTCATTTCTTATACCGATTCCTATTAAAATCCTATCTGCCTATCGCGGCAAAACCGCTTGAAACGCTTACTCCGCGTTTCAAGCCGCCGCTCTGTCAGACAGGTTTTAATTTGGAATCGGTATTAATTCATCACCATCGCTGGCGTTTAAGCAATTATAGCACGGGCATGATAGCAAGGCGAACACAAAAATATTTCACTTACAACATCCACTCATGCCCATGCTGCTTAATATGAGCAACAAACCTCATATAATGGTCATAATCCCCTCTTTCCATCATCGCGATAGCTTCCTTATCTCCCATGGCGGCCCGTTTTGCAGTATCTTCGCAGGCATCTAATAATATCCTGTTTGCGGCAATCTTCATCAGGTTTGCGGGGCATGGCATCCCGTATTCGTCAAAAAATAATTTTATCTGCCTCTTTGCTTTATCTGCTTGGGTCGCGGCATCATATTTATAGTAAAAAGGGAAAGACATCATAGTCAAAGTGCCGGCCAGCTCCCAATGCCGGGTTCCCGGATAGGCTTGGTCGAAGTCAAACAAGCCCGCCAACCGGTCGTTTACATATGCAAAGTTCCAGATATGGGCATCTCCATGACAAATAATTTCCGGTGTTTCATCAGGGAAATAGGGGTTTGTCCATCCGGATTCAATTGCTTTTGGCAAAAAACCTACAGACGTATCATGCAATTTTCGCATAAACCGTGCCGTGTCAATTACACATTGGTCCGAATGGAGGCAAGGATGGTCGGGAGGGTAATCTGGCCCCATGGTTTTGCCGGGCAAATATGAAAACATATCCCGGCCTTGCTCGTCTATACCTAAAAACCTGGGTACACCCGGCATCCCCTCTTTTTCCAGGTACAGCAGATACTCACGCACCATGGGATGGCCCTTTGAGGTCTTGTGGACAATATCGCCAATTTTAACAGTCTGGTTCATGCTGCCGCCGGTTAATTTTATTTCTTCCATTTTCATGGCTCCTTTTCAAATAGGATTTAATGTTATTTGAAGCAAAGCCAATCCGCAGTTATAGCGACTACTTTAGTGAATATCTCCCCTACTTCGCAAATCATCCAAGATTTCGCTATGAAAATCTTCGTCTACTTTGTACTTAGATCGCAGGATAAAAAAGCTTATCCCAATCAAAATCATCGGCAGCAAAAGCATCGCCCCGCGCATCATTATTAGCCCCTCCCGGGTAACATCAGCAGCAGTTTCAGCGCCCTGTATGCCGGAAAGTATAATCACAGCGCCTACTATCCCGGTGCCAATTGCCCCACCCATCTTGTTTATAAATGGCTGGAGAGAAAAACTTATACTCTCGTTGCGCTTGCCTAGCTTCCAGTGTCCGTAGTCTACGGAGTCGGTCAAAAACATCAGCATCAGCACTTGCATAAATGCCTGCCCCACAAAAAGCAGCACCCCGGCAAGCCCGATAAATACCATAGTAGAAACATGGCCGGATGGCGAAAAAAAGAATATCAAATACCCCGCAATAACCAGCGCCATAGCCGCCATAAACAAGGTCTTGCGCTTAAACCTCTTTGTAAATAGCGGGAAGACAGCAAGCGCCGCAACCTGCGATACACCAAGGATTATAGCAAAAACAGGAAACATATCTGCATCGCCGTAGTCATATTCGAAGAAATAAATCCCAAAGGTAACGGTAGTGATATATCCAATCATAAACAACGACATGGCCACAGCTACGGTTAACAGCTGGTCATTTTTATAGATGATGCGCAGCATTTCCTTTAACGGCGTAGCCTGATACGGGGCGGTTACTACCTTTGGTTCTTTTACACCCAGAAGCGTTACACATAAGCCTGCCACCATAATCGCGCAAACAATTATCGCAAACACCATGTACGCCTGACTAAGCCCTCCTACTGCCTCGCTAAGGGCTTGGGTGATTGGCACAATCCCCGCCACCACAATAAAAAGCCCGATATTAGCGCATATACGGGCAATAGCCCCAATTTTTTCCCGCTCTTTCTGGTTTACGCTAAGGGAAGGCAGCATGGACCAATATGGGATATCGTGGGCAGTATAGGCAATCCCCCACAGTACATACAGCACCGCAAAAAGAACTATGTAGACCGGTGCGTCCAACGCGCTAAAGTCCGTAAAAAGCAGCACCGTAAGTATGGGTGTAAGTACCATGCCAATTGCTATCCAGGGCTTAAACTTGCCAAAGCGTGAGCGGGTATTATCTACAATCACGCCCATGATAGGGTCGGTGATCGCATCAAATACCCGCGCACCCGTGATAACGCCAAATATCCACCAAAGTGTGGAGGTAGGCAGGTCAAGGACATCTGTTAGATAAAAAATCAAAAACATGCTTATAAGCGAGTAAACCATATCCCGCCCAAAGGTGCCAAGGCCAAAGGTTATGCGGTTGCGTTTTGGGTCTGTTTGCATATGCACTGTCCTTTTTGGAAGCATTCTTTACGCCAGATAGGCTTAATTTTGGTTTTGTCACTTTTGGAAAAAGCGGTCGTTAACCATTTGCAATATTTTAGCTTATTTCGGACAGTTTTAAACCGATTCCGCGGCGTTTAGCATCTCTAGAGTCATGGTTTCGCTTCTAATCATCTCCATGTAGAACCGTCCGCTGTTCTTAATCGTACGCTTTTGAGTTTCGTAGTCAACATGTACCAACCCAAACCGGCTGCTTTCCCCTTCGCACCACTCAAAATTATCGGTAAAGCACCAATGATAGTACCGGGTTACAGGCAGTTTTGATTTCACGAGCGCCCGCAGATGGTCATAAATATAGCGGCTACGGAAGCTGTCAGTATTATCGCAAGTGCCGTTTTCTGTGATATAGATGGGGCGAGGCAGTATCTCGTGTAACTTTGCAGCACAGGTGACTATACCATTAGAGTAGATTTCCCATCCAAGGTCGTTCTTGAGGGCATCTGCCTTTGTGCCGTATTTAATGCCCGTAACCGTTGTGCGTGTATAGTAATTAAGCGCCAAAAAATCTGAATACTCGCCAGGTTGGACTTTAACAAAGCGCTTCATTGGCGCAGAAAAGCGGCCGGTAAGGCAAGCTTTTGTAAGCGCACCTTGAAACAGCCAGGCCATTGTCTTTGCACAGGTGGTCTGCCATGTGCTGTCGGGGTTTTCCGGGGTGAATACGCGCATATGATTGGCAAAGCCTACTTTGGTGTTGTCATAGCCCATTTCTTGCCGCATCTGATGTATCAGTTGGTAAGCCCGCACATGGCAACAGGCCATTATGCTCATCACTTTAAGCGCGGCTTTGGCATTTTTTTGGCCTGGGGGGAATTCTCCGGCATAGTACCCCTGCACCGCAAAGACATTCGGCTCGTTGATAGTTATATATTCGTCAACCAAGTCCCCAAAGGTACGCACCGCGTAGGCCACAAACTTAAGGAAGACTGGGATGTTTTCCGGGTTGGCAAAGCCGCCCATTTCCTCAAACCACATAGGATGGGTGAAGTGGTGTAAAGTCAGGAGGGGCTCGATGCCTTTTTCCTTCATATACATAATCATCTCGCGGTACTGTACAGCCACACTGCCGTCGTAGAAGCCGTTTTCCGGCTCCAGCCGCGCCCATTCCACACTAAAACGATAAATTCCTATGCCCATTTTGGCCATCAGGTCTATATCTTCGCGCCAGCGCCGCCAATGGTCACAGGCGCGAGCCGGGTTTGAGCCATCCTTTATATGACCCTTTTCGTACCAGTCGCTCCAGGTATGGCGTATTCCGCCGCCTTCTATTTGCGCTGCCGCAGAGGCTACGCCAAGCTTAATCGGAAGGTTCATCACTTGCCCTCCTTTTTAATCCTCACAGCTACCATCATATTTGCTATGGCCAATAACCCCGCAAATACGAAAACATATTGTGGGCCAAATTCCCACCATAAGAACCCGCTAAATATGGCACTTACTATGCTAACAATATGGTCGATGGCCATGCCTGTGGCTAAAGTGGGTGTGACATCCTCTGGCGCCTTGGCTATAGAGCGCATGTACACAGACCGCACCATACCAAACTGTATTGTCATGCGGTCGAGGATGTTAACTACAACGGCTAACGCCACAAAAGAGGTAATGCCAAACAGCGCGCCGCTTGTTACTCCGGCTCCTATGGCCCCATAGCCGATGTATATCACTAAGAATGCGGCGGTCTCGATTATCATAATCCGGCCCGCGCCAAAACGGTCAATCCAGCGGCCAACCGCGGGCATAAAGAATATCCCTATAGCTGACCCAACAATCATAAGCAAGGCCATGCGATCCGCGCCAAAATCCAAAAGTTCGATTAGCACCCATGGCCCATAAACATACATAATCTGCTTGCGCGCCCCAAAAAGAAAGGCCAGCATATAAAACTTCGTATACGCTTTATTCAAAACAAAACGCGACTTTTCGGCTTTAACATCCTCTGTATGACGCTTCATATACAAAAGCAGAAAGAGGATAACAGTAAACAGCACGCCCGCAATCACAAAAACAGTAATTACTGGCGTTGTAAAGGAGAAAACCCCTGACCTAAAGCCAAAAAACACTATAATTGCCGCCATCATGCTAAAAGCCGTTCTTAGGCCGTTAAAGCGCCCCATAACCGTACCAAAGCTACCTTTTTTGGCAAGGGACATGGCCATACTATCATAAAGCGGGAAAAACATATGCATCCCTAGGGAGTTGATAAATAAAAAAATCAACATTATAGTAAAAGGCGGCGACGCAAGCCCTAAGACAAGTATCCCAATAATGCTAAGTATGTGCGCGATAATCGCAAGCCTGATGTTGCCCATAAAGGCAAGCCCCGACACAATAAGTACGCTTATTACCCCTGGCATCTCCCTCGGGAACTCGATAAGCCCGCGCTGAAAAGCGTCTACATCGTACGCGTCGCGGAAATAATTAGACATCACGCTATCTGACAGGCCCAGAGCCAGGCCGCTTATGGCTACAATTAGCATGAATATTAGTGTGGCTTTGTCTTTCTGTTTTGTCATCAAAATCCCCCATGGTTTTCATTGTATACAGTGCGTCATATAATATCGCGGAAAGTGACATTTTACAATGACTCGCAATAAACACATAATGATGCGATTTGAGAATGCATTCCATAGGTTTTGACACTTTTGCCGAAAGCGATGACAGTTGTAGTACGGTTTTGATGATACCGATAAAGGTTTATTTCCGGTTTTGATGATACTGATAAAAGCGATTGAAAAGAGGGACTAACCATGCAAAACGTAAAGCAGACCCCCGAATTACCGGACATAGTATTTAGCGAAAACATATACAAGATTGTATTAAGTCAGCCAGCAGAAAACGCAAGCCCTGAATCCCGCGCGTATACCCGCGCCGAAGCCCTACGCAATGGCGAAAAAATTCAATTGAGTATGTATACAAAAAAGCAGGTCTTCCACAACAACTTTGCCGCCAATGAGCTCAAGACTGTTATCGACGGGCTCTTCGGCGTTTCGTTCCTACAGTACCACGCATGGGACACAGAGTATGAGTACTCCGCAAAGGTTAGCAAGAAAGGAAAAGTATTGACATCCCGCAAGAAGACAACAAGCCAACCCCGTAAGTCAAACTTAGCCCCGGGCAGTTTTGACAGGCAAAAAAATCTCATTATACAGGAAGGGGAACCTATCCCGGCGCTAACAGACATAGGCGTTTTCACCCAAGAAGGCAAGATCGCCGCCGGCATGCGGGATAAATTCAACCAGATTAACCGCTTCCTAGAGCTAATTGCAGACGAAACAGGCCCCGGGGCTATCCCGGATAACACAACAGTAAATATCGTAGACTTTGGCTGCGGAAAGTCATACCTGACATTCCTGATTTACCACTATTTCACAAACCTGCGCAAGCTACAGGCAAATATATGTGGCATGGACTTGGACGCAAGTGTAGTAAATACCTGTACCGCCGCCGCAAGTAAATACGGATACGAACATCTAAAATTTATACAAGGCGATATAATCAACCAAGAAGCTCCTCCCATAGAAAGCTGGGGGCAACCCAATACCTGCAATATTGTTATCAGCCTACACGCCTGCGACACCGCTACCGATTACGCCCTTTTTAACGCCCTAAAGTGGAAGGCCGACCTTATTTACGCGGCACCCTGCTGCCAGCATGAGCTAAAACAGCAGATGAAACCCAAAGACCTTTCGCTCTTTAACCGCTATGGGATTATTAAAGAGAGGATTGCCGCACTAGCCACAGACGCCATCCGAGCCAATTTGCTGGAGTGCTGCGGATATAAAGCTCAGATAATAGAGTTTGTGGACACAGAGCATACATTAAAAAACCTGCTAATCCGTGCAAAGCGCCGCGCCGGGAAAGCAAGCTCCACGACTTGGAGTGAGATTGAAAGAATAATTAGCGAATTTTCATTTGAACCCAAGCTTATAAAACTGCTGCAAGCAAGTGATTATATGCTAAAACCTTGATAAACCACGGCCTTTGGCATATAATAACCCTGTACCCCAAGGGGATGTAATGGTTTCGACGGGGATCTTGAAAATAAGGATAGCCATCCGTAGACGGTGCCTGCGTTAACAAAACCGAACCTAAAAATTAAACGACAACAATAATTATCAACTCGCCGCTGCTTAAATAGCGGCCGTCGGCCCTGGGAGTCCCACATACCAGTAAAGCCGGCGTCGATTATGTGGGGAACTGCCTTGCCAAAGCTTTGAGGTAAGGATGGATTTATGAAGCTACCAAAGTCTCTAGCGTGCCTACTCGCGATTGACTAAGGGAAATTAAATAATAGGCTATGATGGTAGAAGTCCTTATGGATGGGTTTTCGGACAGG
>Ga0123355_10001594_pt1 | contig 31632 bp, 28 predicted proteins | sample TergutEmb28metaG_3_FD_89872 | JGI IMG/M metagenome (GOLD analysis project Ga0123355, IMG submission 89872) | Embiratermes neotenicus P1 segment gut microbial communities from Petit-Saut dam, French Guiana - Emb289 P1 | ecosystem: Host-associated > Arthropoda: Insects > Digestive system > Gut ...
CGAGTGGCCCGATAGGCATGATTTAGATCCTGTATCTCCTGACAACCCCGTTGTGCTGACCCGCTCAGACGGTCACGCCGCGTGGGTAAACACTGCAGCGCTTGTAGCGGCAGGCATTACGGATGAAACTCCAGATCCGACAGGCGGCGAAATTCAAAGAGATGAAGACGGCGTCGCAACGGGAATGCTTTTAGGAGCGCCTGCTATGGCCCTGGTCAACGCGCATGTGCCCCCACCGACTGAAGCTCAGAGGCGCGCTTGGTATCTGTTGGCACAGGAACATTTCCTCTCCTACGGCATCACCTCTTTTTGGGATGCTGGCACCAACCTTGAAAATCTTATGATTTTAAAAGATATGTATGATAGTGGAACTCTCTATGTAAGAGCAAGCGTTGCTGTTTCCCATACTTCCCTTGAAGAATTTTTAGATGCTGGCTTTGGCCCGGAGCACCGCTTGTTTGATAACAGACTTTCTGTTGCCTCGACTAAAGCATTTGCGGATGGTTCTCTTGGTGCCCGCACAGCCGCTTTCTTTGAGGAATTTTTGGATCAGCCCGGTCATTATGGTAACCCCAGATATACAGAAGACGAACTTTTTGAAATTCTTTTGGCATCTCGTCTTGCCGGATTCCAACCTACTGTACACGCCATAGGCGACTATGCTAACTACTTGGTGATCAATGCCTGGGAGCGTGTACTTGAAGAGCATCCCCTCGAAGATCATCGGATGAGGATCGAGCACTTCCAAATTTTGAGACGTTCGGATATTCACCGTGCTGTTGAGCTGGGTATTATTCCTTCAATGCAGGCAACTCATGCCGTGCTGCAGGTTGGCGGCGGGGCAGAAGCTCGTCTTGGATACGATCGCCTTTCAGAGGGTGGATATGCATGGCGCTATATCCTTGATTTGGGTAGTATAATTGCCGGTGGAGCAGATCCTCCTGTTGAAGTTGCAAATCCATTCCTTGGTCTTGCCGCCAGCATCAACAGGCAAAATCGTTTTGGGTTCCCTGAGGGCGGCTGGTTCCAATATCATGCAATGAACATTGATGAGGCAGTGCGTTCCTTCACTATCTGGGGAGCTTATGCCGATTTCCAAGAGGATTATGTAGGTTCTCTTGAAGTTGGTAAGCTTGCTGACTTCATCGTTATTGATCGCGACATTATGAATCTTCCTGCACCTCAGATTCGCGAGGGTCAAGTGCTCAAAACCGTCCTTGGCGGCGAGGTAGTATTTGAAAGAGAAGTTGCTCCGAACCTGCGTGTATTTGGTGAGGTGATCCGTGATATCAACTTTGAAAACGGTGTCAACTGGGTGTCGGCACAGGCTTTTGGCGAGGCTTTGAACAATGCTGAAATCACTCTTTCAGCCGACAGCGTTCAGATTGTCCGAGACGGTATTGATGTGACTTTCACTGTAGGTGATGAGGTGACTTTCACGGTTGATGGTGTAGTATTTTATGAAACTGTGCGGCCTGGTGTAAATCTTCCTGTCCGGGCTATTGCAGATGCTTTAGAACTTGTAACCAGCTGGCATCCGCATGGCATGGCTGTCAATGTTACGCCTTGGTAAACCTTCTTTAAAATATCAGGGTTTGGCTTTTAGCCAAACCCTGACCTCAATTGAAAACAAGACACCTGATGGAATTCCATCAGGTGTTTGTTCTAACGACAGGTAAGACAAGAAACCTGTACCCCAGTCTTATCTCAATAAGATTTTACAAAAATTTTTCTTGCGCTTTTGCTAAAAATCAAGTAAAATTCCAATGACAATTGAATACACAGGAGAGGCATTCTTATTTTTTAGGAGTTGGTAACATGAAAAATGGCCGTACAAGGCTTGCCATTTTGCTGCTGACGGTAATTGCACTCGCCGTTGCACTGAGCGGATGCGCAGGTGACAGACGAGATGCACCGAGAGAAAGTGATAGCCCTTCCGAGACCGACCACATCACCCAAAGCGGAGAACCCATCTTCGGCGGTGAGATAGTAGTCGGAATTGCACAAGACCTGGATAGTAGTCTTGACCCACATCAAATGATTGCGGCAGGAACTGCGGGAACGAGGGAAGTGATGTTCAATGTCTTTGAGGGATTAGTCCGCCCAACACCGACCGGGGACTTAATTCCGGCTGTAGCAGAGCACTTTACGGTAGACGGAGCTGTCTACACCTTTACACTGCGTGAAGGCGTAAAGTTTCACAACGGTGCTTATGTCACAGTAGAAGATATTGTTTACTCCATCAATCGCAGCGCCGACGCAACGAATGTATCCACTTTCGTGTCGGCGCTTTCTGTTGTCATAAGAGTAGAAGCAATTGATGACAGAACAGTAGAGATTGAAATTGCAGAACCTGACCTTGAATTTTTGTCGTTTCTGACAATAGCAATCATTCCTGAAGGGTACGACGAACAGGCACGAAATCCAATCGGCACAGGACCATTTCGCTTTGTATCCCATACGCCGCAGGATAATTTGGTGCTTGAACGTTTTGAAGATTATTGGGGAAACCCCGCCTATCTGGACCGTGTAATATTTCGGATTTTTGACTCAGGCGAAGCACGCATGATGGCGCTGACCGCAGGGGCAATTCACTTGGCAGGACACTTAACAGCAGACATGGCAAGACAATTACCCTCAAGTCACAATTACTTGGTAGGTCCAATGAGCTTGGTGCAAGCACTCTATCTCAACAACGCTGTGCAGCCGCTTAACGATGTGCGGGTCAGACGGGCGCTTAACTATGCGGTGAATTTGCAGCAGGTAATGGATATACTGGCAGACGGAATGGGTCACCCCTTGGGGAGCATGATGCCGCCGATTTTTGTGCGGTATTTCCACGAAGGTTTGGTAGACTTTTATCCGCACAATCCTGACAGGGCACGTGAATTGCTTTTGGAAGCAGGACTTCCGAACGGATTTGACCTGACTATAACCGTGCCGTCGAACCATACGCCGCACGTGATTACTGCGGAAGTGCTGGCTGAACAGTTGCGAGCAGTCGGAATAAATGTCACAATTCATCTTGTTGAATGGGCATTCTGGGTATCAGAAGTCAATCAAGCACGTCAATTTGAGGCAACCATAATCGGTCTTGCGGCGCGTGACTTAACTGCGAGGAGTATGTTAGAGCGTTTTGTGTCGGATAACGGACGAAACATCATAAATTTTTACTCTCCTATTTATGATGACGTATTTGCAAGGGCGCAAACTACAATGGACGAAGCAGAGCAGATAAGTCTCTATCGAGAACTTCAAGAAATTCTGGCATATGAAGCGGCAAGCGTATTCTTGCAGGATATGGTAAATATCGTAGCAATAGACGGACGGCTTGCGGGATTTGAGTTTTATACTATTTATGTATTGGACTTGGCTTCAATTCATTTTGTGGGGTAACAGAAAATGCGATTTGCTCTGAGAAAGCTTGTGACACTTCTTGTCACGCTTTTATGTGTCTCGGTTCTCGTGTTTTTCGCATTTCAAATTATCCCGGGCGACCCTGCGGTTTTACGGCTCGGCGTAGATGCAACACCTGAACAGATAGAGGCTTTGCGTGAAGAAATGGGCTTAAATCGTCACATAATGGTGCGCTATGCCGAATGGATAGGCGAGCTTATCGCCGGAGATATGGGACACTCGTATACGCATGGTGTCTCAGTACGAGAATTACTTGAAGACAGGCTTCTGATTACGGGCGGGCTGATGGCCTTTGGCTTTGTACTGACGATTGCGATTGCTATTCCCATCGGACTGTTGATATCCCCAAACAGAGGAAGTTCGGCACGGCGCAGTGCCGGTACGATAAAAGGCATAGCGGCGGTTATATCACAATTTGTGATGGCTGTACCGCCTCTGTTTCTCGGCCTTTTGCTCACGTTTATCTTCGGCGCAACTTTGCGATTGTTTATACCATCGGAGTTTGTATCTTTTCACGATAGTGTCACAGGGCATTTATTCTATATGCTGTTCCCCGCTCTTGCGATTGCCCTGCCCAAAGCGGCAATGACAATACGCCTGATTCGGTCTGCTGTGGGTGATGAGCTTGGGCGGGATTATGTGCAGACTGCTATCAGTCGGGGCAATGCGCCTAAAGATGTACTCTATCAGCATGTGCTGCCGAATATTCTTGCCCCTGTAGTTACATTTTTGACACTTACGCTTATTATGATGATTACAGACAGCATCGTGATTGAGCAAGTATTTTCAATTCCGGGTGCAGGGCGGCTTCTCATTCGTGCCATCGGAACAAGAGATTATCCTGTTGTTCAAGCACTTGTGGTGATAATCGCATTTTTCGTGATGACCTTGCATACCCTCACTGACCTTATTTGTAAAATGATTGACCCGAGGATTACATTATGAGCAAAAAACGAAATGTGACATTTTCGGCGGGTGTGATTCTTGCGGTGATTTTATTTATCATAATAGCCGGGGGCGCGCTTTTAAGTCCGTTTGAACCTACGCAAATAGGAGCAGGTGCAAGATTGGAAGCACCTTCTTTTCCGCACTTGCTGGGTACAGACCACATGGGGCGAGACGTATTTAGCCGTGTAGTAGATGGTGCCTCGATGACACTCCTTATAGCACTCGGAACAGTGTTTATCGGTGCTGTGGGAGGGCTTTTTGTTGGTGCGCTTGCTGGCTTTTTCGGTGGAATTTCAGATGAGATAGTCATGCGCATTTCTGATGCACTTACGGCATTTCCGTCGGTGCTTTTAGCACTTGTGGTAATAAGTTTGGTCGGCTCGGGCACAACTCAGTTAGTTGTGGTTTTGGGCATTCTTTTTATCCCCAGCTTCGCTCGTGTGGCGAGAGGGGAATTTCTGCGATGCCGTAATTTAGATTATGTCAAACGTGCAAGACTCATAGGAGCATCACCTTTTCGGATTATGCTCAGACATATTCTGCCGAATATTTTACCTGTATATTTGGGTGCTGTGGCAATCGGATTTAACAATGCTGTCTTGGCGGAAGCGAGTATGAGTTTTCTTGGGCTGGGTGTGCAACCGCCTGATGTGAGCCTCGGCAGAATGCTTTCGGAAAGTCAGGGATATCTGTTTATTGCTCCTTGGTTTGCGATTTCAACCGGAATGGCTATCGTGCTTTTCGTATTTGCGTTTTCTCTTTTGGCTGATGGTCTGCAAAAAGGAAGGAGGGGACGACGTGCTTGATGTGAAGGATTTTGCGGTTAGATTTACCGATCGTGATGTTGAAGAAGAAGCGGTTCACGGAATCAGCTTTACGATGGCATCGGGAGAGATTTTGGGACTTGTGGGTGAATCAGGTTCAGGCAAAACAGTCACGGCACTTTCGCTGATGGGGCTTCTGCGTGGGCGGCAAGCTGTGACAACAGGGCAAATGTTATTTAATGGGCAAGACTTGCTTTCGCTATCCTTCGAGCAGATGCGAAGCATTCAAGGCAAGCAAATCGCCATGATTTTTCAAGAGCCAAAGACAAGCCTCAATCCTCTTATGAAAGTCGGCCGACAAGTGGAAGAAGCACTTCGTGTGCATACATCAATGTCCGCTGCGGAGCGGCGCAAGCGTGCGCTTGAGGCGATGGAATCTGTAGAACTCCCGGACCCGGAACGTGTGTATCGACAGTATCCTCACGAACTCTCAGGTGGAATGCGGCAACGGGCGATGATTGCGGCGGCAATACTCTTAGAGCCGAATTTGCTTCTTTGCGATGAGCCGACTACGGCACTTGATGCGCATACACAGGAGCAAATTTTGGCACTCCTGACAAGGATAAACCGGGAGCGTGGTGTGGGGATTTTGTTTATTTCACATGATTTACAGGTTGTTCGCAAACTTTGCCGGCGTGCAATCGTGATGCAAGACGGATATATTGTAGAGCAGGGCGATGTCGAAACCTTGTTTACAAACCCACAAAATGCCTACACAAAGCAGCTTCTTGATTCCATTCCGGGAAGGGGGCGGCGGCGTGAGTAATCCGATTTTGGAAGTCCGCAATGTAAATGCGTTTTATAAAGATCCCGGGCGTGGATTATTTTCGGGAAAAATCCGCAGGCAGGTTCTTTTTGATATTTCTTTGCAAATAATGGAAGGTGAAATTCTCGGGCTGGTCGGTGAAAGCGGGTGCGGTAAGTCTACATTGTCACGGGTGATTTTGGGGCTTGAGCCTGATTACACAGGTGAAATCATTCATCACACTCAAGGGGCACAGATGGTGTTTCAAGATCCGCATAGTGCGCTGAATCCTCGCATGACTGTACGGCAGACTGTGGAAGAACCGCTTCTGCTTTCAGGTGTTCGTAATAAGGCGGAGCGGTTGCGGTTGACGGAGGAGATGCTTTCTAAAGTGGGCTTGGGGACTGCGCATTTGGATAAATATCCGAGTGAACTTTCAGGCGGGCAGCGTCAGCGTGTGAGTATAGCGGCGGCATTAATTCTGCGCCCACGGTTGGTGATTGCCGATGAGCCTGTTTCGGCTTTAGATGTGACTGTCCAAGCGCAAGTGCTTGACCTTCTTTGGGAGCTTCGGCGGGAGATGGGGCTTTCGTATTTATTTATTTCTCATGATATGGCGGTTATAGATGAGATTTGTGATCGGGTGCTTGTTATGGACGCCGGGCGGTTGGTGGAGTGATTGGGAATCTGCCTTACCTGCCTATTAGAACAAACACCTGATGGAATTCCATCAGGTGTCTTGTTTTCAGTTGCAGGGTACTCCTTTGGCTATCCATCCGAACTGCCCGGTCTCCCTACGACACAACTATACCACAATCATTTTCGGATTTCAACAATTTCCCCAAATTTATTTATCAAAATGACTTTCTTTATAGATACACGTTTTTTTATTTCAACATGCACTTGCTTTTCTATTTCTTCATATTTGAGTTTCGTCAACCGTGTGTCAATTATTATATGTCGGGATTGTTTTGAAGCTCGCCGAAATTGGGCTCCAATTGTGGATTTTGAGTTTCCGGTTGGGCACTTCATTTCCCATTCTACATCAAGCATTACAATATCTGCCGATTTGCGTTTGTAGTCGTCAACGGGTATCAGAAATTCTACCGTTGTCCGATAGTGATTTGCCAATACCAACGCAACATTTACCTCGTGGGGTTCAGGTGGGTTTGGGTGACTTCCGGGGATTATTACTTTGCCGGGATTTAGTTTTTTGCCTTTTTTCTTTGCCATAGGGCGAGTATATCACGGTATGGATATATTGAACAGTTATTTTGATTGTTTTTCGTGGCAAAAAAATGCCGAAAATTGTTGGTCAGAATGCCTATTGGCGTTCTTGGCTCCCTAAACGTGAGGGAGCTGTCAGCTATGCTGACTGAGGGGGTTATTACCAAAAGGCAGGGGGCAGGATTCTTGTCTTAAAACCTTGTCTTAAAACCTTGTCTTAAAAAAGCAATTGTCCTATCAATTAAATCTTGTTATAATTCTATAAACAAACAAAAACTAAAAAGTTCTAAAAGAAACTAAAAAGTTCTAAAAGAAACTAAAAAGTTCTAAAAGTCTTAACAAAGAACATATGAGCAAAAAGGGGTGATAAGCATAGCCGGTACAATTACAAAAATTGATATTTTCACCTCGCAAGAAGGTCTTGATATTGTAGGCAATGCTTTGGAAGATATTGGACAACCTACATTTATTATTGTAGATCCAAATGACTTCGACAGCTTGATGGAGGGAAAATTCGGCGCATGGGATTACTTCGACAAAAGTCTGACTGAACTGCGCAATGCCGAAGCGTCTATTACGATATATTTGCCGAACGATGAGTATTGCCGAAACAGCATAGAAGAAATCCAACAAATGGTCGAAAGGCTTAAAGCATCTGATACCGCAGAAATATTAGGCAGATTGGATTGTGTAATCACAAGCATAAATGATGAAGATTGGGACAAAACGTGGAAAGAAAGTTGTAATCCTTTCCCCGTCGGAGATAAATTAATGATATGCCCACCTTGGGCAGACGAGAGATTTGAAGGCAAAACTATTTTAAAAATAGAGCCCGGGCAAGCATTCGGCACAGGCACAGACGAAACAACAAGACTGAGCCTTGAAGTCCTTGAAAATATAAATCTCGGTGGAAAGATAGTTCTTGATGTCGGTTGCGGAAGCGGGATACTTTCAATTGCCGCCCTGCTTCTCGGTGCGGATTCGGCGTTGGGGATTGACATAGACCAAGTCGCAGTAGAAACCGCAACAGCAAATGCCGAAATCAATAATGTTTCGAACAGGGCGAAATATATTTGCGGGAATTTGATTGACATTGTCACTGAGAAGTATGATGTTATCTGTGCAAACATAATAGCAGATGTCATAATCACGCTCTTGCCACAGGTCCCGAAATGTCTTGCCCCCGAAGGGGTGCTTATTCTTTCGGGAATCATAGCAGACCGTGAAAAAGAGGTAATGGAAGCTGCTCTCAAGCATGGATATACGCTCACGGAACGGCGTGAAGAAAACGGCTGGGTTTGCCTTGAAGTGAAAATATCTTAGCAACAATTCTAGTGTTTCTTTTACGCCATGCCACCCTCTTCCGTGAGGTAGCAGTCAGCTTTGCTGACTGAGGACGTTTGCAGTATAGGTTTGGAGACAAATACAACATTCAGTAATGAGGTGCGAAATGAAAAAATGCTTAGTTGTCGTCGATTATCAAAATGACTTTGTATCAGGCTCACTCGGATTTCCCGGAGCGACTACTCTCGAACAGAAAATAATCGGAAAAATCAAAGAATATCGAAATAATGGAGACGAAATAGTTTTCACTTTCGATACCCACGGCGAGGACTATATGGATACGATGGAAGGAAAAAATCTTCCAATTCCTCATTGTATAAAAGGCACTGATGGACACAAGTTATACGGCAATGTAGCAAATGAAATTCTGGATTCGGATAAGGCTTTTTACAAGGGCACTTTCGGCTCTGATGAGCTATATCAGTTTCTCAAGCAAGAAAAATTCAGCAGTATTGAGTTAGTGGGTTTGGTATCTAATATCTGCGTACTTACCAACGCAATCTTGGCAAAAACAGCACAACCTGAAACGCCTGTAATTGTAGACGCATCTTGCACAGCAAGCCATGACACCAAGCTGCACCAAGCAACACTTGACGTGATGGGCGGATTGCAAATCGAAGTTGTAGGGAATTAGCCCGCGAACATTGTAGGGGTGCCACTCGCTGCGCCCGCTATGCACCGCAAATAGTTTGCAATTTATATTTGGAGAAAAAATATGTTTAATGTTGCAGAAGTGTTCTCAGCAAATGAAAAATCAGACATATGCGGCAATATTCTTAAATCACTTCCAAATTGGTTTGATATAGAATCCAGCATAATTGATTATGTTGACAGGGTTCAAGCAATGCCTTTTTATGCTGTATTTGATGAGGATATGCCAATTGGGTTTGTTGCGATAAAAGTTCACAATCCCTACACGGCAGAGGTTTATGTGATGGGTGTATTGGAAGAATACCACAGGCGTGGAATAGGACGAGAACTGATTCATTTTTGCGAAAATTATTGCAAAAGAAATAAGATTGAATTTCTAACTGTTAAGACGCTCGACGAATCAAGGACAAGCAAGAGTTATGAAAAAACAAGATTGTTTTATTTCAGCGCAGGCTTTAGGCCGCTTGAAGTTTTCCCTTTGTTTTGGGATAAAGATAACCCTTGTTTGTTTATGGCAAAGAGCATAAAAGCATAGATATTAAACAGTGCATGCGACTAGGCAAGCAGTAGCAACAAGAACTTATTAGGTGGTCTGTATGAAAACTTTAGAAACCGAAAGACTTATATTAAGAATATGGAGAGAGTCTGACCTGAATGATTTTTTTGAATACGCAAGTGTCGAAGGCGTTGGCGAAATGGCAGGTTGGATGCATCACGAAAATATAGAAACCACCAAAGAAATACTAAAAGGATTTATTGACAGAGGCGATGAATATGCCATTGTGCTCAAAGAGAGCAATAAAGTAATTGGCTCTTTGGGCATACACAAGAGGACATTGGATAATGACTACGAAGCGGAAATTCAAAGAACCATCGGCTATGTCTTGTCAAAAAAGCATTGGGGAAACGGCTTCATGGGCGAAGCAGCTCGAGAAGCGATAAAATACGCTTTTGAAGATTTAGACGTAGATGTTTTATGGTGCGGACACTATTTAATCAACGTACAATCCCAAAGGGTTATTGAAAAAAGCGGCTTTAGACTTTATGGCGATTACGTCTTCGAAGCAAAACTATTAAATAAGACCTTCGACGGCAAAAGATACATTATGACTAAAGATGATTACAAAACGCTGGCAATGAATTAGCCCGCGAACATGTAGGGGTGCCGCTCGCTGCGCCCGCTATGCACTGCCGAGGAGATTCGTATGAACAAGTTACCCGTCCGCAAATCAAATCGCCTAAAAAAGTATAATTACAGTCAATGCGGTGCATATTTTATTACCATATGCACGAAAAACAAAGAATTGTTGTTTGGTGAAATCAGTGCAGGAAAAATGATGTTAAACGAATGCGGAATCATCGTGGACAACGAAATAAATAATATTTCATCACATTATGATTACATTGAAATTTGTCATCATGTTGTCATGCCAAATCATGTTCACCTGATAATCGAAATCTGTGCGACAGCGGGCGCAGCGAGCGGCGCCCCTACAGATGAAAACCCGAAAGCCATCGGTAATGTTGTGCGTGGATATAAATCCGGAATTTCAAGGTTAATTGGATTTTCGCCTTGGCAACGCAACTATCATGACCATATTATCCGTAACGAGCAAGAATACATTCGTATTGCGGAATACATCGAAACAAATCCCGAAAAATGGCAATATGACAAATTTTACATGTAGGGACGCCGCTCGCTGCATAGCGTGGGAACATGGTTTACAAAAAGTATCGGGGACATGGTTTACACATTCTGATAGGATATAAGCATCAAATAGCAAAGGAGAACTATCATGGATAAAAAAATTCTAATAGCATATTATTCACTTGAAGGAAATACTCGCAGAACAGCAAAAGCTATCCAAAACATCACAGGCGGAGATATATTTGAGATTGAACTTGAGAAACCGTATGGCATGGCCTCTGCCTTTACGTTGGGAGTTGTACACTCAAGGAGAGGGAACGGTCCGCCATTAAAAAAACGTGCAGAAAATTTAGACGATTACGATACTGTTTTTGTGGGTGGACCTGTTTGGGCATATACCTTGACATCTCCGATAGTGTCGTTTTTCAAAGCGCATGACCTTAGCAACAAAACGGTAATTCCATTCTGTACGCATGACGGTGCCGCAGGCAAATACTTTGAAAAAGTAGTCGAAAATTGCCCCAATGCAGACCTTTCAAAAAGCAGAGAATTCTTTAAAGTTAAACTAAAAAACGATGATGAATTAACACAAGAAGTCAACGATTGGATTAGTGCGGTGTTGTAATGTTCAGCAAACGAAATTGATTTTTAGGAGTTCAATTATGGTAAAAGAAGTTCCCGGCAAAGATATAGCAAGGGCAATTGCCCTCGTGAATGAAGTTTTTTCTGAATTTGTTGCGTCGGGCTATTCAGAACAAGGAAGAAATACATTTGAATCTTACCTTAAAGGCAAGCTTCAAGAAGTTTCAGCTGACCTAAAATCAGGACAGAAAAAGATGTGGGCTTACTATCAAGGAGATAAAATACTTGGAGTACTTGCAACGCAAAATACGTCTCATATATCACTAATGTTCGTGGATAAGCAGCATCATAGAAAGGGTATCGCAAGGCAGATGCTTTGCACTGTCCTTGAAGATATAAAGCAAAGCAGAAATGCCACTCAAGTCACAGTGAATTCTTCTCCATATGCTGTGCAAGCCTATGAACATTTAGGCTTTTTGAAAACAGATGACGAGCAAGACAAGGATGGAATTATATTTATCCCAATGATGTTGACTATATAAGCATTAGTCCGTGCGTGCACACCGTCAAATTTTTGTGGAGACATGTGGTGCTTGATTTCATTTGATATGTTCAATGGCACTGGTGTTAATGATTGGTTTGGTAGCAACGAAAAAATCCGATAACGTTCATAATAATTGACATTTCGCGACGTTTTGTTTATAATTATGAACATTATCGGAGGTGAACGGCTTGAAAAAGAAATCAGTTATCCTTATGCCAAAAACACAAGCAATACTGGAAACTGTCGGCGAACAAATCAAAACGGCAAGACTGCGCCGAAAAATATCTTCGGAATTAGTCGCCGAAAGAGCCGGAATAAGCAGAACAACACTTTGGGCCGTCGAAAAAGGCTCTCCCTCGGTTTCTATCGGAACATATGCCGCCGTATTGCATTCACTAAACGGTATGGATAAAGATTTATTGCTTGTCGCAAAAGACGATGAGTTAGGGCGAAAGTTACAAGATTTGGATTTGCCAACAAGAAAACGCGCTCCACAAAAAAGAGGTGCAAATGATGGGGACCGATGAAAACACAATTTATGTATATGCCGATTGGAGAAATAACACGCCCATATTAATGGGACGATTATTTGTAAACTTTGCTCGCGGAAAAGAACTTTTTTCTTTTCAGTACAGCGATGATTGGATTAAGTCTGCAAGTTCTGATTTCCTTTTTGACCCCGATTTGAATTTATATCAAGGGCGTCAATATGCTATGGACAAGCCGCTTTTCGGCGTTTTTTCAGATTCTTGCCCTGACCGTTGGGGCAGGTTGCTGATGAAGCGTAAAGAATCTATTGCCGCAAAACGAGAAAACCGAAAACCACGAGCATTAACTGAATGCGATTATTTACTTGGCGTTTATGACGAAACCAGATTAGGAGCGCTTCGCTTTTCCCTAGAAGAAAGCGGCCGGTTTTTATCTGCAGATAAAGAATTATCAGCACCGCCGTGGACAACGCTTCGCACATTAGAAACAGCTTCTCTTGCATTCGAAAATGATGAAAGTGGTCAGGAAGAAAAGTGGTTGAATCAGCTCCTCGCACCGGGTTCTTCTTTGGGAGGTGCACGACCAAAAGCGTCCGTGCAAGCTCCGGACGGTTCCCTGTGGATTGCAAAATTTCCCTCAAAGCACGATGAATGGAATTCAGGCGCATGGGAAATCGTAGTTCATAACCTTGCAGAAAAATGCGGGCTGAATGTTCCTTCCGCTAAGTTGGAAACGTTTTCTGACACAGGCGGTACATTTTTAGTAAAACGGTTTGACAGGGCCGAAAACAGCAGAGTTCACTTTTCTTCCGCAATGGCTCTGCTCGGCAAAACAGACGGTGATACTGATGGAGTTAGTTATTTAGACATAGCCTCCTTTATTAAGTCAAACGGCGCGTTTCCAAAACAAGACTTAAAAGAATTGTGGAAGAGAGTCGTGTTCAATATGGCTGTTTCCAACACAGATGACCACTTGCGCAACCACGGCTTTATCCTAGGCGAATATGGGTGGACGCTTTCTCCGGCGTATGACGTTAATCCTAACATTTATGGAGATGCGCTTTCCTTAAATGTCAGCACGAATGATAGTTCTTTAAGCTTTGATTTGGCAATCGAAACGGCTGAATATTACGGCATTGATACCAACGATGCGAAAAGCATAGTAATTGATATTCAGAAAATAGTATCTGAAAACTGGCAAGAGCTTGCCACATACCACGGACTAAGCAGGAGCGCAATCAAGCGCATGGAACCGGCGTTCACAATGGAATATAAGTAGGAGGAGTGAACACAAAATAATGAACACCCCAAAACTTTCAATGCTCTGCGACTTCTACGAATTCACAATGAGCAACGGATATCTGCAAAGCGGCCTATACAAACGAAACACATATTTTGACGTGTTCTTTCGCTCCGTGCCTGATAACGGTGGATTTGCGATTGCTGCAGGACTTGAGCAAGCAGTAAAATACATAGAAGGTCTGAATTTTGACGACCAAGACATTGACTTCCTACGCTCCAAAAAACTCTTTGGCGAAAATTTTCTAAACTACCTCAGAAATTTCCGCTTCACAGGAGACATTTACGCAATTCCCGAAGGGACGCCGGTATTCCCGAACGAACCACTTATGACCATAAAAGCTCCTGCAATTGAAGCACAACTGATAGAAACCTATATATTGTTGACACTCAACCATCAGTCAATGATAGCAACCAAAGCCAACCGCATCGTAAGAGCTGCACAAGGTCGAACAGTCTTAGAATTTGGCGCTCGCAGAGCGCATGGAGCTGATGGAGCAGTAATCGGTGCAAGAGCAGCATACATTGGAGGTTGTGATGGCACAGCATGTACACTGACCGATGAACTATACGGCGTACCCGCAGGTGGTACAATGGCACATTCATGGGTGCAAATGTTTGATACCGAATATGAAGCCTTCAAAACATATTGTGAAATATATCCCAATAACGTGACCCTGCTCGTAGACACATACAACACGATTAAAAGCGGAATCCCCAATGCCATCAAAGCATTTAAAGACTCAGGAATCACAAAAGGCGCGATTCGTCTGGATTCAGGCGATATTTCATACTTATCCAAAGCCGCCCGCAAGATGCTCGACGATGCTGGACTGCACGAATGCAAAATCGTCGCATCAAACTCTCTTGACGAGCGCCTCATAAGTGACTTGCTCACACAAGGCGCTCAAATAGATATATTCGGTGTGGGGGAGCGGCTCATAACAGCAAAAAGCGACCCCGTGTTCGGCGGAGTATATAAACTTGTCGCTGTAGAAGATGAAACAGGAAATATCATTCCCAAAATCAAAGTAAGCGAAAATCTATCAAAAATCCCCAATCCGCATTTCAAAAAGCTTTTCCGCCTATATGACAAAGAAAGCGGTATGGCACTTGCAGATGAACTCTGCGTTTACGATGAAACTATTGACGAAACTGCACCGCACACGATTTTTGACCCGGAAGCGACATGGAAAACCAAAACACTAGCGAATTTTACGGCAAAGGAGCTGCAAGTCCCTATTTTCAAAAACGGCAAACTTGTCTACTCTCTGCCCGATATAAACCAAATCAGAGAATATTGCAAAGAACAAGTCGGTACATTGTGGGACGAAGTAAAGCGCTTTGAGCACCCACACAACTACTATGTTGATCTCTCGCAGAAGTTATGGGATATAAAGCAACAACTATTGAATAGATAGCGCAGGTTTTGATTTAGAAAATCCCTCTCGTAGGGGCGTTGCACGCAACGCCCTTAAAAAAATGAAAAATAAACACACTTCACGTCACAAAAGTTCTTGCATGTGGCGTAAATCTTTTGGTTGTGTCACATGTCAAAATATGATATTATTAATAACCAAGCGATTGATAAACTTTAGATATAGCTTCTAAGGGGGCGGTACTTTGAAAATAACCTTATTGATTAAGATACTTATAGTCTGCTTTGCAGTGCTTGCAGGGTTTAATATTTATTTTGCGTGGACCACCAGGCAAGCAAATGACGAAAAAACGGCAGCATATGAGCAAAAATTGGAGTTTATGCAGGCAGCGCAAGATCTTCGCCAATCTTCGAGGGAGCTTACACGGACCTCACGCACATTCATTGTGTCGGGCGATTCCACTCAGCTTGCCTTGTATTGGGCAGAATATGAGGCAGACCGGGCAGATATTGTAAGGCAAGTATTCGTCGGCAACAACGCCCCGGCAAATGAAATATATCTGCTAAGCCGGATACTGACACTAAAGTCCGACCTTCGGCAAATGGAGATAGCAGCCATAGAGCTGACACAGACAGGTCATTACGAAGCAAGCATAGAACTGATTTACAGCCCGGAGTACGAGCGTTACAGATATACGGCATTAGGTCTGCTAGACGACCTTATGGTAGAAATGGAAACCAGACTGACATACACTGTGGACAGCGCAGTGCTCCGGGCTTCTAGTGGAGCAACGATGGCAACAGTAGCCACTGTTTTATTTGCGATAATAAGTGTTGCGGGTGGATTTATTGTACTCAAGTCTGTAGTTGCCACCATGAAAAAAGAGCGGGAAATGGCAACAAAACTGCAAGCAAAGGAAAGTAACGAGCGGATGATGCGTGTGTTTAATGCAATTCCGACTCTTGTAAATATTTTTGACCCGAATCTTAAAATGATAGACTGCAATATGATATCTGCACAAGCTTTTGGGCATGACAACAAGCAAGACTTTATAGATGGCCTTAAAAAAGACTTTTTCAAATACTCGCCGGAACTACAGCCTTGTGGCACACCGTCTAAGGAAAAAGCAGCTCAAATCTCAGAGCAAGCAATTTTAAAAGGCTATGTTCGCCAAGAGTGGATGCACCTTACAGTGACCGGCGAAGAACTTCCTGTTGACCTTACTTTTACTCGTGTTGATGAGGGAGAGTCATTTCTGCTCGTAGCTTATCTGCATGACTTGCGAGACATTAAAAAAGCACAGCAGGCAGAGCAAGATACAAATGAATTTAACCAAGCAATTTTGGATGCTGCGCCATATGTTATCGGCTTGTGGGATGAAACAGGCAATCTACTGGTTGCAAGTCCTCAAGCCAGAGAGTTCTTCGGTGTGCCCGATCCTAAGATGATAGCAGAAGATCTGTTCGCTTATTCCCCGGAATTACAGCCTTGTGGCACTCCAACACCGGAAAAAGCAGCCAAAATGTCAGAAATAGCGTATAGGGACGGATACAATCGCTTCGAATGGCTGCATAAGAGGACCGACGGTGAGCTTGTGCCTGCGGAATGTATTTACAAGATTTATAAGCACGAAGGCAAAGATCTGCTTTTATCCTACACATTAGACCTACGGGAAATTAAAGCCGCCGAGACAAGAGAAAAAGAAGCCTGGGAAATGAGCAATCTTCTTTTTGAAGCGGCTCCCATTATGATTGAAATGTGGGATGACAAGATGAATCCTATAGATTGCAACAACCAGGTTATGAATTTCTACGGAACGTCAAGCAAAGAAGAATTTAAAGCTAATTACGATAGATTAATGCCCGAGTACCAACCCTGTGGTATGCTTTCTAAAGAAAAACTTATGCTATGCTTTGCAAAGACATTGCTGCAAGGCTCGTATACGACAGAGTGGCTTGATAGGACTATAGACGGCGAGGAGCTTCCGATGGAAGTCAGCTTTGTACGTGTGGTACAAAATGACAAAACCTTGGTAGTTGCGTACAGCTATGACTTAGGACCTGTTAAAAAGGCGGAAGCTGAGGCACGCCGAGCGGAAATTGCCGAGGAAAGTAACAAGGCAAAGAGCAACTTCCTTGCCCGCATGAGTCACGAAATCCGCACGCCTATAACTGCAGTTTTGGGAATATCTGAGATACATCTGCAAAATCCTGCCCTTCCGCCTATCATGGAAGAAGCATTTGCCAAAATTTACAGCTCCTCTAACTTCTTGCTCAATGTTGTAAACGACATTTTAGACCTTTCGAAGCTTGAAGCAGGCAAAATGGAGCTGGTAAATGCGAAATACAATGTAGCCGGCATGATCAGCACCATAGCGCAGATGCACCAGTACCATGCGGGAAGTAAGATGATTGACTTTAGACTGCTCGTGTCGGAAGATGTGCCGGTTCGCATGATAGGCGACACCGCTCGCATAGAGCAGATGGTCAACAATATACTGTCTAATGCGTTTAAGTACACGAAATCGGGCGAAGTAGTCATGTCTGTAAGGAGCCAAAAGCAGAATCATGCCAATGCAACCCTTATAATTTCTGTAAGAGATACAGGGCTGGGCATGTCAGGCGAAGAACTCAACAACATATTTGACGAATATTCACGCTTCCATTCATACACGCAAATCAGTGGCACAGGGCTTGGAATGGCAATTGTTTACAGCCTGTCGCAGCTGCTAAATGCAGAGATAAACATAGAAAGCGAAAAAGATGTAGGAACAACCGTTACCGTCAGCATACCGCAGAAGACCTCTGACTCCGCTGTTATAGGGGCGGAAGTTGCGCACAAGTTGCAGCGATTTGATAATGAGTTTTTTGCATCGTCTTCGAAGACTCAGTTCGTGCCTGAGAAGATGCCGTATGGCTCTGTACTCGTGGTGGACGATGTGCCTGCTAACCTATATGTGGCAAAGGGTATGCTTGCTTTTTACGATCTTAAAGTAGATACCTGCCTTAGCGGTCAGGAAGCCATAGACAAAGTAAAACAAGGTCACAGTTACCATATCATATTTATGGATCACATGATGCCGGGTATGGATGGGATAGAGGCGATGCAGGCAATACGTGAGCTTGGCTATAACAAGCCGGTAATTGCATTTACGGCAAATGCACTTATAGGCAAGGCAGAAGAATTTATAGAGCTTGGTTTCGATGGTTTTATTTCCAAGCCCATACAAGCCAAGCACCTTAACGCAATTCTAACCAGACACATACAGGACAGGAGACAAGGGCCGAGGGGAGAGCCTGCAAGTGATACAAGCAGTGTAGGTATAGAAAATTTTCAAAATGCACCGGAACTGCTCAGGAAAGTACGTGCAGATTTTGTCAAAGATCACAAAAATAATTTCCCGGAACTGTGTGAAGCAATAAATGATGGAGACTTTAAGACAGCGCACCGCATTGCCCATACTCTAAAGAGCTTAGGGCGGCTTATGCAAGAATATACACTCGCAACCGCTGCCGAAAATGTGGAAGTTGTGATTGCAGGCGGAGCCTTGCCAAGCGAGGAACTGCTCAGTAGTCTTAACAGCGAAATGGAGCGCATATTAAACGAAATTGGCGATGCAACGCAGTAACACCGTGGACAGGATTGTATCAAAATTAAAATGCGGGGCACCCGGGTGTGTGCCCCCTACAAAATACGGTTTAACCAAGGCAATAACACCACACCGCAACATGTAGGGGCTGCACACCGGGCAGCCCGAATTTTGGGATTAAGGAGAATGCAATATGAAAATAATGTTCTATGGAGCGGCACGTGAGGTAACAGGCAGCTGTCATTGTGTCGAAGTAAAAGGCAAAAAAGTATTAATAGACTGCGGACTGCAACAAGGAGCAGATAATGGCTTTGGACAGAGCTTTCCGTTCCACCCCGGCGAAATAGATGCAGTCGTAATAACCCATGCCCATATTGACCATTCAGGCAGACTGCCGTTACTTGTTAAGCAAGGCTTTAAAGGGAGCATCTTTGCAACAGACCCGACATGTCGCCTGCTTGAAATAATGCTTCGGGACAGCGCCCATATTCACGAACAAGAAGCAGGCTGGCGAAGCAGAAAACAAGCGCGCGCCGGAGACGAAACAGCAGAGCCTCTTTATACTATGGCAGATGCAGAAAAAGTCTTTCCGATGCTCGTCAAATGTCGATATGATGAAATATCGAACATAATAAAAGACGTTGATGTTCGCTTCGTCGACGCAGGACATCTGCTCGGCTCCGCGTATGTAGAAATGTGGCTAAAAGAAGGCGTACAAACAAGAAAAATAGTCTTTTCGGGAGACATAGGCACACCCGGTCACCCAATGATTCGCGACCCGCACTATGTCACAGACGCCGACTACGTCGTAATGGAATCAACATACGGCGACAAAAGCCGCTCAGACACTTACGACACAGCATCTGAACTTGCGGAAATCATAGATTCAACCCTCCAAAGGGGAGGGAATGTAGTCTGCCCTGCATTTGCAGTAGGCAGAACACAAGACCTTTTGTACCATATCCGCGAGATAAAAGAAAAAGGCCTTGTAAAAAGCGTGCCGGACTTCCCGGTCTATCTTGACAGCCCTCTTGCCACTGCTGCAACCAAAATATACTCGGGGGATATAACGGACTATCTCGATGAGCAAGCCGTTAAGCTTATAAACTCCGGCATCGACCCGCTTTCATTTGACGGACTGCACTTTGTTGAAACAGGAGAAGAATCTAAGAAACTAAATGATGATCGAACACCAAAAGTCATAATTTCATCGAGCGGAATGTGTGACGCGGGACGAATAAGGCATCATCTCAAGCATAATCTGTGGAGATCTGAATGCACGGTGGTATTTACAGGATTCCAAGCACTTGGAACTCTCGGACGCACGATAGTTGATGAAACCGCCACTGCCGTGAAATTATTCGGCGAAGAAATAGCAATCAAATGCAAAATCAGAAACCTCCGACACGTAAGCTCACACGCCGACAGAGAAGGACTGCTCAAGTGGATTGAAACATTTGAGAACAAACCTGAGAAAGTGTTTGTGGTACATGGTGAACGAGATGTCTGCAAAATGTTCACAGCGAGACTTATAGGCGAAGGATACAATGCCATCTCACCGAAATACACATCAATTCACGACCTGATAACAGGAGATGTCGTCTTTGAAGGACGTGATTTAATCCAGCGTGATCCACAAGCGCAACTTAAGCAACGTGAATCTGCTGTTTATCAGCGGCTCATGATGGCAGGAGCAAGACTTATTGAAGTCATCACCAGAAATCGTGGCGGTGCAAATAAAGACCTCGCAAAATTTGCCGATCAAATCGATGCCCTTTCCGGCAAATGGGATAGGTAGTTCATAATTTCAACATTCAAACAAAAAACGATTGAAATATAATGGGATTTTGTGTATAATGATACGCTAACGAAGCATATTAATTTATAGCATCCACACTATTTGGTAACAGGTGAAGAAATGGGGAAAATAATAGCCATAGTCTCCGGAAAGGGTGGCACAGGAAAAACTACATCAACAGCTGCCATATCATCATGCCTTGCAACTCTCGGGAAGAAAACACTTTGCATCGACTTTGATGCAGGACTTAGAAACCTAGACTTGTCTCTGTGCATGACGGATTTTGCTGTCAAAGATTATATGGACCTCATAGGCGACAACCCTGACCTTGCGAAAATATGCTCCGAAAGCCCACAGATTCCGAATCTATATTTTGTAGCTGCGCCGGTAATCGATGACCCCGACCACCCTGACGACGAATCACTAAAGGCTATGTTTGACAAAATCAGAGACGAGTTTGACTACTGCATTATAGATGCACCCTCGGGAGTCGGATCGGGATTCAGGCGAGCGTGCTTGTGTGCGGACATGGTAATAATTGTGACAGCAGGCGAGCTATCAGCCATGAGAGATGCCCAGCAAGCTGCAAGTATAATCAGAGACATGGGCGACAAGGACATTCGACTACTTGTAAATCGTGTCATAAAGAGGAACTTTAAAAGAATACAAACAAATGTAGATGACATGATAGATACCATAGGAGTCAGGCTAATAGGACTTGTTCCCGAAGACAAAGCAGTGTTTCGAGCATTACATCTTAACACCCCACTGATTTTGTATGAGAAAAAATTTGCAATAAATGATTATCACGACATTGCACAACGCATTTCAGACAAAGATTTACCGCTACGGAAATGGTAGAAAATCAGGAGAAAATATTATGAATATTGCATTGATAGCCAATGACAGAAGAAAAGAATTGATGGTGCAGTTCTGTATAGCATATTGCGGGATACTTTCCGAGCATGATATATGTGCGACTAATACGACAGGGCGCTTGGTATCTGAGGCAACCGGGCTTCAAATTACGCTATATATGTCACGCAGTCAAGGGGGAGACCAGCAGATTGCTTCCAGGATCGCATATAATGAGCTGGATCTAGTGATGTACTTTAACGACCCGCAAGATACGGAAGAATATCACAGCAGTGTAGTAGAGATAACCAAGCTGTGTGACCAGCATAATGTACCATTTGCCTCTAACATCGCAACGGCAGAAGTCCTGATACACGGACTCAAGCGTGGCGATCTTGACTGGCGTGATATCGTCAACCCGAAATCGTAGAGAACTTTATTTTATAAAACAAACCACCAGGAGAATCATAATAATATGCAAAAAATCAAGCCACGCACGCTGTCGGGGTTTATGGAGCTTCTGCCTGAGCAGCAAGTATATTTTAACAAAATAGTACAGAGACTCAGAGAGTCATTTTCACTTTACGGATTTACCCCTCTCGACTTGCCTATGATGGAAGCCGCAGAAATCCTTCTTGCCAAGGGCGGTGGAGAGACAGAAAAACAAGTATATACGCTCAGCAAGGGAGATACAGACCTTGCGCTTCGTTATGAGCATACGACATCTCTTGCAAAATATGTCGCCCTGAATTACAACAGCCTGACTTTTCCGTTTAAGCGTTACGAAATCGGCAAGGTCTATCGTGGCGAACGTGCGCAACGGGGGCGATTTCGTGAATTTTATCAGGCAGATATAGACATCATAGGCGACGGTGGACTGGATATATTAAATGAAGCCGAGATTCCCAGTGTTATATACAGATGCTTTAGGTCGCTGGGACTAGAGAGATTTATAATCCGCATCAATAACCGCAAGGCTCTTAGCGGATTTTTCGAAATCATTGGAGTCGGCGGACAGGCAACCGATGTCATGAGAGTAGTGGACAAATTAGACAAAATAGGCGTTGAAAAAATGTCTGCAATGCTGACAGGTGATCTCGGACTAAGCGACGAGCAGGTCAAGGAAATAGTTAATTATGTTACCCACAAGGGCGACCCATTTGAGGTTATTGATGGATATAGAGGAAGAAATGAGCTCTTTGACAAAGGTGCTGACGAACTTTCAGCGATAAATCAGCACATGACAGGTCTCGGTGTTCCCGGCACTCATTTCAAGATAGATCTGTCTATAGCACGTGGACTGGATTATTATACAGGCACAGTCTATGAGACATACTTGCTTGACTATCCTGAAGTCGGGGCAATATGTGCCGGAGGAAGATATGATAACTTGGCAGGATGCTTCACAGACAGGCACATGCCCGGTGTTGGTGTTGCTATAGGGCTCACACGTTTGTTCTACATTTTGCAAGAACAGGGGCTTCTCAGCGAGATGATCCTCACCTCTCCTGCGGATGTACTGATTATACCAATGACGGATGATCTCTCACATGCGGTTATGCTTGCAACGAACATGAGAGAAGCAGGCTTGCGCACGCAGATTTATGGCGAGAACAAGAAATTTAAAGTAAAGGTATCCTATGCGGACAAGCTTGCGATACCTTATGTAGTGTTTCTTGGTGAAGATGAGATATCAACAGGAATGCTCACGGTAAAGGATATGATAAGCGGAGAGCAGACTACAGGCGCACCGAGTGCAGTCATCGAGTCAATAAAAGAAAGAATAGAGTCGCTACAAATAGGCGACCCGATCAAAGAAAAATAAGATACACTGGGACTAGTAACAAATTATGCAAGAGTTTGCAAAATGTTAAAATTTAAGTCACAGAAAGTATGCAAAGAGCGATTATTATGTATACGTACGAGACGGCGAGGCTGGAATAGTCGCCCATCCCACCGATGCAACAAGTATCGGCACACTCCCTCCCTTTAAATTGCGGCATTTCCGCCTCATCCCGTTTTTTGGTATCAGTGCATCGCATTCGAAAGAACCTATATTATTTAGCTTAGTTGTTTCCGAATGCGATGCACCAAACCGTCTTCCTCTCTTTTTCACAAAAACTCCGATGTTGTCGGAGTTTTTGTGTTTGCCCTTTGGGGGCAGATGTATTATAATGAATGATTGTGGTACGATGAGGAGAATGCAATTTCTTTGCAATGAGGTATGTAGTTAATGCAGAACAAAATCAAAGCGAAGTTTACAATAAAGTTGATTCTAAGCTTAACCGCACTTTCAGTGTTGGGTCTTTTGGTTGTATTTGTCATTGTCAACACTACAGTTAGTGATGTGATGTATGACAATAAGATTAGCATTGTCTATAGAGATGTGCATATTATTTCAATGCAGCTGGATGCACAGTTTGGCAGAGATGACGATATATCTTTAGATTCTGTTATAGATACGAGGGCTCATTATCGAATCCTGCACGGAGGATATTTGATATTGGTGGGCTCTGATGGTGAAATAATTTTCCATCCGAATGTAGAATATATTCCAACTTCGGAAAGAGTAGTATTTCTGAGAGATATTCCTAATGGCGAATTTTTATTAAGCAATATAGCATCAGGGGATTACTTTAATCTATTCGATGACTATAGGTTCGGCACTTCGTACTTTTTATCATTTGATGTAGGCGCAACAGGCTGGGATCTGATAGCCATTATCCCCGAAATAGCCATAACCGAACATATCTCAGGTTATATTACTAATATTATGATTACTTTTGTAATTGTCTTGGTGGCATTATTTGTAATTGTAATGTTTGCTATGTCAACGCTGACAAAGCATATGGAAGAAAGCCGTACAACAGAAGAACGGCTGCGTATTATAATTGATAACATGCCTTTAGTTTCGAATTTTCGTGATAAGAAATTCAACATTATAGAGTGTAATGCTGAGGCGGTAAAGCTGTTTGAACTTGGCAGTAAGGAAGAATATTTAGATCGCTTTTTCGAGCTATCGCCCGAATTCCAGCCGGACGGCTTAACATCAAAAGAAAAATCGGAAACTCTGATTAAAGAGGCATTCGAAACCGGGTATATACGATTTGAGTGGATGCATCAGAAGGTAACAGGTGAGCCTATTCCCACAGAGGTTACTTTGGTATGTGTTGAGTGGCAAGGGGACGAATCTTTGGTGGCGTTTGTCCGTGACTTGCGAGAGATTTATGATGCACAGAAAAGAGAGCGGGAGTTAGCGCAGAGGATGCAAGCGATGCTCGACTCCTCGCCCGTGCTATGTACTATCTTTGATGAAAATAGTAATGTAGTTGAAGCCAATCGAGAAGCGGAGCGCCTGTTCGAAATTCCTGATAAGCAGATTTATATCGACAATTATTTTGCATTTTCACCTGAATTTCAGCCCGACGGCAAGCCTTCACGCCAAAAGGCGCTTGAAATGTTGGATATAGTGTTTGAAAAAGGGCATAATCGCTTTAACTGGGTATATATAACCTCAAGCGGAGTGCCGATACCATGTGAAGAAATCATCATGAAAGTTAAGCTTGCAGATGGAGATCTTATCATTGGCTACACTCGTGACTTACGTGATTTGCAGAAGCTTAAAGAAACGGAAGATAAGGTGGGGCAGCTTCAAAAGGTTGCTTATACTGATGCGCTGACGGGAATATACAACAGGCGATATTTTATGGAAGTTGCTGAAAAGGAATTGCAGGCTTGCATTAATGAAGATCTGCCTTATTCTCTGATTATGATTGATGTTGATCATTTTAAGAAGATCAATGACACACATGGTCATGATGTGGGGGATGAGGTCTTGAAGATCCTTGTTGCTCGCACTTGGCATACTCTAAAAGAAGATACGTTTGTTGCACGGTATGGTGGAGAAGAATTCGTCGTTGTGCTTTTAAGAACGGATGGAATAAGTGCTGTCAGCATTGCCGAAAGGATAAGAAGGCATATTGAGTCTACTGCATTTGTGGTGCAAGGGCAGAATCTGGAGCTTGATGTCACGGTATCTCTCGGCGTGTCGTCTAAAACCGAGAGCGCTGCAACTCTTTCGGAAATTATCAAAAATGCAGACAAAGCCCTGTATGAAGCCAAACAAACCGGGAGGAATAAGGTTGTGTATAATTGATGTCGTCTTTGCCCTCCTTCGCAAAGAGGGTTGCGGGTGTTTTGATAAATTTAAGCTGATGGGAACTATGCGCAAGCCCATCAGCTTAGATTTTTTATATCCGATTTACTTCTGAAGTTCAATAATACGGTCACGAAGCGCAGCAGCATACTCAAACTCAAGCAGCTTCGCTGCTGCTGCCATCTCTTTTTCAAGCCGTGCAATTTCTTCACGCAATTCACGCTGTGTCATCTTTACACCGCTCGCAGGAGTCGCAGCCTCCTCGCTCCTTGACGAAATCTCAAGCAGCCCTCGCACATTCTTTATAACCGTCTTAGGCACAATACCATGCGCCTCATTAAACGCCCTCTGCTTCTCACGACGGCTATCCGTCTCGGCAATCGCCGCACTCATGGAAGGAGTCACCTTGTCAGCATACATAATGACAAGCCCGGAGGCATTTCTCGCCGCACGCCCGATAGTCTGAATAAGCGAAGTCGTACTGCGCAGAAAACCTTCTTTATCAGCATCTAAAATCGCAACAAGCGAAACCTCGGGCAAATCAAGCCCCTCACGCAGAAGATTTATTCCGACAATCACATCAAACTCTCCGAGCCTTAGGTCACGTATAATCTCCATTCGCTCAGTAGTCGAAATATCATGATGCAGATACCGAACAAGAATACCCGCACCGGTCAGGTACCCTGTCAAATCCTCAGCCATTTTCTTGGTGAGTGTGGTCACGAGCACACGCTCATTTTTGGCAGTTCGGGCATTTATCTCAGCAATCAAATCGTCTATCTGACCGTCCACAGGGCGAATCGAAATCTCAGGGTCCAGAAGACCGGTAGGACGAATGACCTGCTCGGCAATCTGGCTTGAGCGTGAACGCTCATACTCACCCGGTGTTGCCGAAACATAGACAACTTGGTTAAGCCGCTCATTAAACTCATCGAAATTAAGAGGCCGATTATCAAAGGCCGAAGGCAACCTGAACCCGTACTCAACAAGACTTTCTTTTCGTGACCTATCCCCTGCATACATTGCACGAACCTGCGGCAAAGTAACATGGCTCTCATCAATGAACATAATAAAATCTTTCGGAAAATAATCAAGCAAAGTAAGTGGTGCGCTACCCGGATCTCGACCCGAAATGATGCGGGAATAATTTTCGATACCACTGCAATATCCAAGCTCAGTCAGCATTTCAATGTCATACATCGTTCTTTGATGTATGCGCTGTGCCTCAACGAGCTTATTATTTTGCTCAAAAGCTTCAACCCGTGCCTTCATCTCCGCCTTTATTTCCTGTATGGCTCTTTGAGTCTTTTCTTCGGTTGTTACATAATGCGAAGCAGGATAAATAGCGATATGCCCCAATGCTCTGACAGGCTCACCCGTAATTACATTGACCTCGCTGATTCGGTCTATTTCATCGCCGAAAAACTCTACCCTTATCGCATTTTCACGAGAATAAACAGGATATATCTCAACAGTATCACCACGGACACGAAAGGCATTGCGCTCAAAAGCAACATCATTGCGTGTATAACGAATTGAGACGAGCTTTTTTAATAGTTCGTCTCTGCTACGCTCTTGCCCCGGACGAAGTGAAATCACCATGCTTGAGTAGTCGATGGGGTCGCCGAGTCCGTAAATACAGCTCACAGAAGAGACCACGATGACATCACGCCGCTCAAAAAGCGAAGATGTTGCGCTGTGGCGCAGTCGTTCTATCTCGTCATTGATGGAGCTGTCTTTTTCGATAAAAGTATCTGTGTGCGGAAGATATGCCTCGGGCTGGTAATAGTCATAATATGAAACAAAAAACTCTACGGCATTATCAGGGAAAAACTCTTTAAACTCACCGCAAAGCTGTGCGGCAAGAGCCTTGTTGTGTGCAAGCACAAGAGCGGGGCGCTGAACTTGCTCTATGACTTTTGCCACAGTATAGGTCTTACCCGAGCCTGTGACTCCAAGTAAAGTCTGTTCTTCAAAACCCAAATTCAGCCCATTTACGAGAGCTTCAATAGCCGCGGGCTGTCCGCCCGCAGGTTCAAAATCACTTACAACCTTGAAATCCATTCCTATTTCGCCCCATACTCAGCCAAATATGCTTCCATCTTGGCTATGCGCTCATCGCCTGCCGGAAATGATGCGATAATATCAAGGGCGTTGATAATGGAGTAAACGTTAATATTAAATTCTTCTCTGAGCTCGTCCAAGGTCGAACGCTCGCCTGTTCCACGCTCCATTCTATCGACTGAGACGAATAGGGCGGTAACATTAACATCAGCGACAGCTTTTAGAAGTTCAAGGCTTTCTCTCACAGCGGTTCCTGCGGTGACGACGTCTTCTATGATAACAAGTTTGTCGCCGTCTTTGGGTTTGTAGCCGACGAGCGAACCGCCTTCGCCGTGGTCTTTGACTTCTTTTCGGTTGAAGAAATACGGAACGTCTATTCCGTGGTTGCGGTACAGTGATGAAGCTGTTGCAGCCACCAATGTTATGCCCTTATATGCGGGGCCGTAAAGTGCATCAAATTTGATTCCGCTCTCGGCTAAACAGTCAGCGTAGTAGTCGCCGAGTTTTGAAATGTGCATTCCTGTTTTGTAGTTTCCTGTATTGACGAAATAGGGTGTTTTCCTTCCGCTTTTCGTAGTAAAGTCGCCGAAAGTAAGTACGCCTGCTTCTGCCATAAGTTCTATAAATTCACTCTTTTTATTCACAAAATCGCCTCCGAGTTTTATTTTTTTGTATTGTACCACGATAATGACAAAATATCCAATTTACTTATCGTGTTACGCCGTGTGGCGATTAAAATTTAATCACTGTTATAAAAACAGTGACAAATGTCACTACTCGATTATTCTCTATGACATATACAATGAACATATGCTCAAACATAATTTAAATAAAAATGAATTTTAAGGAGCGTTCGTATGCCCGGAAGGAAGAATAAAAAGAGCAGTGAAGATAAATGGGATTTTGACGATTATGCGTTTACGATAACGGGAATAATTGTCTTTGTTCTTTTACCTCTCCCTGAAATACTATATGGTCAATTTGGTATCAGAATATTTGGCGGAAGTTTCAGCACTGCGGCAGCAGAGCTTCTTGAGGGTTTTGACGCCGGTTTCGGAATTAATATGCGGAGCATATATGAATTGCGTGCGTTTTCGCCTTTGTTATTTCTACTGACTGTAACCATCTGTTTCATCAAAGATGCGGTTGATGCAAGAAAAAGCGGTGGATACGAAGGTTCTGTGTTTTCACATACTTTTGAATCTTTGTTTGAAGATGCGATTTATATGACAATTACCACCATAATGGTATATGGTGCGGTCATCTTCGGTGCAATGTATGCCTCGTGGCTTGCCGGACCTATAACATGGATTTTGTTTGTGTTCATTTTCCCGATTGTGAGGAAGCGAAGTGACGGTGCAGAAGAGGTTAGAATGCCGTGGTTGTTGCTTCTTATATTCTTAGGCGGAATTGTTGCCGAGGCTCTGACAGGGGAGTGGATTGCGTTTCCATTGGCTTGGCTTATAATTTGTGTGTTTAAGCTTATTGGTGTTTTCCGTGGAAAAGTATCTTCAACCGATGCCGTTTTCGAGATTTTGTATTACGCTTTTACGATAATTCTTTTGGCAGTAGGCTTGATTTTGGACTTTTGGCTTGTATCATGGGCGGCGTTTATAATCGCATTGTTAATTTGTTGGATAATAAGCAAGTTCGGGAGATTTAAAAAAGCCAAAGCAGATGCGCAGTGATAATTAATACATTTTTGCACTAATCGCTCACACAAGTCAATGTTGTGTGAGCGATTAGTGCAAATTTGTTATGTTAGTTTATTTATCAAGCGGTGCCATATTTGACAAGATTTTCTTTACACAATATTCAGGGTCTTGGATAGTTAAGCGATACCGTCCTTTAGTTGAGCGAATATGTAGCACTCCAAATCTAACTTTTTTTACAGCCACTATATCACTATAGTTTAACTCAAAATAGTGCAATTTCGGCCAAAAATGCCACCACTTCAGCCCATATACCTCAATGCCTTGTTCATAGACACGAATTTCACATTTGCGGATAGCTTTTGTCAATGCCAGAGTGTATATGATTACCAGAATGATAAGAGTCGAATAGAGGGCAAACCAAAAAAATGGGAATGTTGGAGGTTCATACCACAACCAATAGAATTGAGTTCTAAGTCGCCAATCGCGCCAAAGGGAAATGGTTATAATACTGTATTGTATAAAGACAAGCACAACACTAACCCACGACCATACTCGCGTGGGATGATCGCTATTACCGCCATCCATAAATAGAAATTTCCCTTTATCGTCCATAATCCACCGCCTCATATAAATAGTATTGAGTGAATGCAAAGAGGATATCTGCAAAAGAAAAGGTTTTTCCGCTCATCAGTATATCACAAAAAATGTTAATTGATATCGTTAATTTATCGTCAACATGCGAAAATAGAGAGAGGTTTCTGCAACTTTGCTCCAAAATCCTACCTGTCACACATAAAAAATATACCTCTTACCGCAGATTATAACACCGGATACCCCAAACCCCTTGTGTACATCTTAAGCGACTGTTACAATAAACCCAAGCTGATTAGATTACGGCATGCGCCCGGGTACGACCCCGGTAACTTTTTTAAGAAAAGGAGGTGGTGAGAATTGAAGCTTAGAATCGAACTGACAGACGATTCGGACGAAGATGAAGTAGTCATTCGCTGCGGCCGAGTGGACGACACTATACAGAAACTTCAAGAATATATTCTCACGCTCACCGCCCCTAAACTTATTTTCTACAAAGACTCGCAAGAATACTACCTCTCTCTCGACGAGATACTCTTTTTTGAAACCGACGGCGAACAAGTCTTTGCACACACAAAAAAAGATGCATTCAAAGTAAAGTACAGGTTATATGAACTTGAAGATATGCTCCCGAGAAACTTTGTCCGAGCGGCAAAAGGCACTATCGTCAACACACAGGAAATATACGCAATCAACAGAAACCTGACAGCATCAAGCCTTATAAGCTTTTCGGGTACACACAAACAAATTTATGTCTCACGGCATTACTACAGCTCGCTTAAAGCGAAAATGAAAGAACGGAGTGTTTAATTATGGCAGGAAGATATAAAGTAAAATCCAAATCAATGGGCTGGGCGGCATTTTGGCTGTTAATCCCTATATTGGTACTGGTAAACCATTTCGGAGGATTCGTCCAACTAGGGTTTGGAAGCATAATAACAGGCGCAATAGCGGTGGCTATACTTATATATTGCATAGCGACACTATCATTTGCAACCTTACCGATTCCTATAGCTACTCTTTACCTAGTATTACAAGTTCCGCTGGAACTACCATTCATCCCCTTTTGGACACTTGTGTTGGTAGCTGTACCACTTACCATAGCATTGCATGTGCTTCTTCCAACACCTGGAGTTAAACACGGGAAAAACGTAACATTCGGATACCATGAAGACCGTAGACCTGAAAATGAAAAAGTCTATAATGCAGATGGCGAAGTAGTCTTCGTCGAAGATGATGAAGACGATGAAGACGATGAATGGGAAGGTAGAGAAACGGTCATCAACGAAAATGACGACGAAAACAATCCTTATATCAGTGTGCAATTCGGGGGAGTCAGCCGATATCTTCATTCCGATAACTTAGAGACACTGGAGTTGAGTTGCAATTTCGGCGGCATGGATATATACATGGATCAAGTTCAGTTAAGCCCCAACGGAGCTACAGCGCATGTTGATTGCAAGTTTGGCGGAGTGGATATTTATGTTCCGGCGCACTGGCGGGTAGTTGACCAGATAAGAGCGTCGATAGGGTCATCAGATGTTGATGAACGTCTCCAATCAGCAGACCCCAACGCCCCAACATTGACACTCAAGGGAAATGTCTCATTCGGAGCAGTTGATGTAACTCGCATCAAAACCCGCAGGTAAATGAGACAAAGGACAGATTCCTTGCCTTATTCAAAACACCCGCCGTCTGCGACGGCACCCTCTTTAGTAAATTTGAGTTACCCCAAAATTTCAACAAGACTGGGCTAAAGTGATTATCCTGCAATGTGTTATCGTGTTTGATTTGTGCAAAGTTTCAATTTAAAAATCGCAATATCCCC